>RCNB010003075.1_pt1 | contig 10034 bp, 5 predicted proteins | sample 2041321 | NCBI WGS metagenome assembly RCNB01 (sample SAMN09708232, study PRJNA481090) | Marine sediment metagenome, whole genome shotgun sequencing project.
GCGGTATGGATATGTTAAGCCACAGGTCTCTAATCTTATCGGTACTTTTTCCTGAAAAGAACACTTCAGAATTAGGAAGATATTATTTAGCTGACAATGAGGTGAGCGCGGAAAGAATTAAAAAAGCAACCGACTTTTTACTAAAACATAAAACAGTACTAGACCCAACCATTGCCTTAAATGTGGTAGGAGCGCTTGCTAAAGGAGACCCGTTAGAGACCATAGAACCAAGTGCTGATAGAATTGCCTATGAGTTATTTGAAGGAAAACGATTTAGAAGTGGAGTTAGTGCCAAACGTTCAGAACTAATTAAAGAGGATAATAGAAAAGGGATGCAAATTCTTGGCGATTTTTTCAGAGCAGGAGTGCCAATTGTAGCAGGAACAGACAATGTTGTACCTGTATTTGGACTTTATTTAGAAATAGAAACCTACCATGATTTAGGAAAATTGTCACCCCTTGAAGCTATTAAAACAGCCACTAGTGTGCCTGCTAAAGCAATGGGAATGTATGCTGAAACAGGAAGTTTAGAAGTAGGTAAAGAAGCTGATATTGCTATTTTAGAGAAAAATCCGTTGGAGGATATAAGGAATATAAGAACGGTATTTTCAGTGATGACCAATGGCCACTATTACAAAAGCGAACCGTTATGGAAAGCGGCTGATTTTAAAGCAAATTGACCCTAAAAATGAGTGACATTTGGAGTTGTATCCAGATAATAAGAATAAAACCAATATAAACGCTATACGCCCATGCCCAATGCATGTCTTTGAATTAATTGAATCGATCCGCAAACTTACATTCCAGGATTCTTAGTAAAGCAAATATCAACAAAAACGGAACAAGCCCAAGAACCAAGAATAAAAAAACTCCTGGGAGAAGAAAGCTAGTAAAAGGAGATTCATCCAACATAGATAAAGGCATACCAACCAACGCTCCTGAAGGAGAAATGATCACTGTTAGTCCACCTCCAATAGCTCCTAAACCAAGGAATCCTAATAAGAAAAGAAAGATAATTCTCATAATTTTAGTTCTCATGCCTTGCCTATATGTGAATATCTATTTCTATTGAATTATTAATGGCCTATAACTATGAGATAGCCTCATTGATGTTATCCTACTTATGTATACTTAGATAATAAATCTATGATGTCCATAAAGTTGCTGCATGTCAGATACATGTTTGTATTGACTGTTTTGGCAGCTTTCTAAAGAATGGTTTACTACACCAATTAACATTCAAATCACGTTGAAAAAGAGTGCGGTTCTTCACGTTAAAAAAAGGAGCTGCATTTCTGTTGGACTTTTATAACTATTTCGCAATAAAGTAGAACTTTGTTTACTTTACCGCGATGAAGTGAGCTTACTCTACTTCAGATCTCTCCTCAAGGACTCGAACCTTGGACCCTCTGATTAACAGAGATGGTTTCCGAAATTACAAGGCGTTTAATTATTGGTTATCAGTTATTTATGTTTTTATCAACATTGTAATTTACGTTTAAAAACCGTATTTGTTACCTTCTATTTTCATACAAGTACTTGGCAATCAAGTCTACTTTTATCTTAAGATTTACAGGCCTTACGCAGGAATATGGCCCTCTGTTAGTAAAGTCGACCACTTATATTTGCTCAGTTCGGTTTGTCCTATATTAGGCTGAATGGCGGCGCTACGCTTCTACTTGGTCCAAATAGTCGATTTTACTGACCTAGCTCCGGTTTTATTCGGTTCTCAAAAAGAAAAATCCCATTTTTATTGGCAATTACAATATCGGGCTTCTTGTCTTTGTTCATATCGGCGATAGCAATGTTCAGGCCTGCACCAGAGTCTGCATCAATCAGATGTTCTTTAAAATAAGGCGCTGAGTTAGGGGTGAATTCTATCCAGAACAAATACGGGGTATCTGCATCTCCGGCATCATTGCCATTGTGTGCCAAAAAACGCTTTCCGGTAATATAGTCCAAACTGCCGTCGCCATCAAGATCTGCCATAATCGAGGCATGTGTCTGCGCGGTAGTGTTCGAAATTAAGTGAGTGCTAAAATTTTTACTTTCTCCCTGTTCGTGCCACCAAACACCCAATTTGTGGGCTGAGGCACTAACAACGTCGCTTTTACCATCGCCATTGACATCGAGTACTTGCATATGGGAACACGGGTCTCCCAAATCGGCTTTATGAAACTCCCAGTTTCCGGATTTTAAATCAGTGGTACCCTTGAACCAACCTTCGGTTATGACCACGTCATTTAGTCCATCGCCATCAATATCACCAAAACCAATCCCATGGGAATATTGTTCCGTTCCAGGTACGTTTTCTTCACTTAAAGGAAAACGCTTCCATTCAGTCTCTCCGGGTTTTGTGGGTGCCTGTAACCAGACAATCTGTTTTTTTTCTACGTCTCCGCAAAGAATATCTAGCCTACCGTCGCCATCAATATCAATGAAGCCTGGTGATTCATTAGAGATGCCGGTAGAATCAGCTATAATGTGCTTCAACCAGTTGCCCTGTTTATTTTTGGAATTCTCGAACCAAAAACTCGGTTTTCCAGGGTAGTCGATAATAATCACATCGTCCCAACCATCTAGGTTTACATCCATCCCTAAATTGAGAAAGGACTCGCTGTATTCATTACGTGGATTAAAGGTGCGTGAAGGGACCATTTCATGACGTTTCCATGAAGGGGCCTCGAACCAAAAGTACCCTGCGACGATATCTAATTTTCCATCTTTGTTCAAATCGGCCGTGGCTACGCCTTCCGAAATAAAATCTCGGGAAATCACCGTTTTTTTAAAATCTTCGGAGGTTTTCGATTGCGCGCTTATGACTTGTGAGTAAAATAGTATACAGCATAAAATCAACACGCCTTTATAAGCTTTTTGGTTCATTTTTTCGAATTTTTTATCTCTTCCATTTAGTCAAAAGCGAATCTATCAGTTTTTGATTATCCGTACCATCCCCATTACTTTTTTGGCTCAAACGTTCTTTTGTTGCTTCAAGATATTTTTTGGCCGCGGGGGTATTGATTTCGCCTACTCGGCGAATCATATAAGAAAACAAGTTAGGCATTTTTGCCTTCTCTGCCAGTTTTAGTGCTCTTTCAGTATCAATCTGTGCAAGGGGTTCGGAGGCGTACCAAAGCATCAAGGGTAGGTTGTGGTCGCTGGCATCTTCGGATCGTTGAACCAGACCTTGCAAGACTCCCCATCGTTTTTCTGGTTCCAAACGTAGAATACCCGATGTCAAATACAATCTTACCAAAGCGGAATCATCGGTTTCGGCCATATTTTCAAATTTCTGAAGGGTTTCGGGCGCCACCTTTTTATCTTCCGTTAAAAGTTGAATTACCCAACTTCTCATGTATTCGTCCGAATGGTTAAGTAGTTCCCTGAGTTCAGCTTCCGAAAGGCCTTGGGTCACATGAAGTGTCCAGAGTGCTCTAAGTTTTCGAGTAATATCGGGGTTGTCCGCTACTATCTTCTTCAATGCTTTATGTACTTCAGGGTTAGACCCGCGTTCTTGCAAAATCGTTCGGGCCTGACGCACGTACCATTCGTTTTCGTGTAATTGATAATTTACCAGTTCCATATCAGACGCTTCGTACAGGTTCACTTGCACCCATTTATCATCTTTATGTGTAATCTTAAAAATACGGCCTAATGTCTTATCGTGTACATCAGGATTTGGACTATGACATTGATTTTGGTCATACCAATCAATGGCGAATACCGATCCGTTTGGATCATACTTGAAATTTAGCCACTGTGACCACGAATCGTTCATGACCAAAAAATCATCACGGTGGGAAGCTATATACCCCGACCCTGAACGTGTGAGTTCATCGTTGTTCAATCTTGCCCCGTTGATATTGTTCATGAAAATGGTATTGTGATATTCTTTTGGCCATGTATCGCCCCCCAGATATATCATAGCACCAGCATGTGCGTGGCCGCCACCGGCTGCCGCAGACCGAAAATTACCGGCATGTGGGCCTCGGTCTCCCAAATAATGCACATGGTCACCAATGGTTTTTATGTCATCATAGGTAAAAGGATTAAAATGTTTACCCCCTTGTCGCTGATACCGCGCCCCTTGAATGATATGGTACATATGAGGGATAACGCAAACAGTGATAAATGGATGTCCATAGTCGTTAAAATCTATTCCCCAGGGGTTACTGGTACCTTCGGAAAAAACCTCGAACTCATGTAAAGCAGGGTGGTAGCGCCATACTGCAGCATTCACTTTGATGCGTTCTTCATCGGAGGCCCCTGGTTTCCCTACGTTGGAATGCGTGAACACGCCGTGTATTCCGTAGAGCCAACCATCGGGACCCCAGCGTAAATTGTTTAGTACTTCATGTGTATCGTCCAATCCCCATCCATCGAGTAATATTTCCGGTGGTCCCGCTGGTTTGTCGTTTTCAACATCTAAAGGAATAAATAACAAATAGGGTGCCGCACCTACCCAAACTCCACCCATACCTACTTCAATACCGCTAGCCATATTAAGTCCCTCCATAAAGACTTTCTTTTTATCCAAGGTGCCGTTACCATCGGTATCCTCAAAAATCAAAATACGATCTCTACCCTTACCTTCTTCCGCAGGTACAGGATAGGTATGCCCTTCTACGACCCATAATCTTCCCCGCGCATCCAGTGTAAAACTAATAGGACGGATTATATCGGGTTCTGACGCTGCAAGGGTGATTTTGAAATCTTTGGGAAGGGTCATGACCTTCGCTGCCTCTTTACCCGATAATCCCGAATTGAGGACCGGATCCAATGGAGGCATTACAAAGATATCTTCTTGATTCAGTTGATTGGGAAAACTTGGGCGACTGGGATAAAACAAAAAATCGTCAAAGCTGATATGGGCCCAAGTATCATCACCTATATAAGGTATGGGCGAAATACCGGTTTCATTGTCGATAACACGGATGAAAATATCCTTGTTCAAATAATCGTTCAAGTCGACCACTACCGGCTGCATAGTAGCACGACCTTGCCCTGTCGATTTGAAAACAACTTCATTTGATCCGGCCAGCACGAGCTCTACACGGGTATCAGCCAAGGCTCCTCCGGAAACCTGAAAAGAGGCAAAGGGGTATTCGGCTTCAAAAGGCACCGAAGTTAGTATGCCCTTCTGTTTGTAGTTTTTTGTTCCCCCGCTACTCAAAAAGAAATCTCCATCGAAACCAATTTGGGTATCTTCTTCATGCACCGGTGAAGGCCGGTTGAAGAGAGGGCTTTTAAAGGCATCGCCTTCCGCTTTCCAATCGCTGAGGTTGCCCCTTTCGAAACCTACGTTCAGAGGTTTTCCATTTTTCATAGGTACGATACCCGCGATTACGGGGGGTGAAATGTCACCTTCTACAATTTGAAACTTGCCCACCATTCCCGCAGCACGATGGCCGGGAACGGTACAATAATAGGTATCGTCGCTTTCTGCCCAAAACGTAATGTCGGTAGTGGACCCCTCCTCTAGCAAGGTACCGCTCTTCAAACCTAGTTTTTCCATGGCGATATCGTGAGTCATGGTTTCACCATTGGTAATGGTTATGCGAACTCGGTCACCTTCGTTCGCCTTTAAAGTCGGGTTTCTGGTGCCGTCAGGTGCAAAATACCCCAGCATACTGGCTTCCAGCATATACTCACGGTCAATAATAGTAGAATCACGCATTTGGTTTTCGACCGACTCCCCTGTTTTTTCAGTACGACAACTGATGGATAAGAAAACTAAAAATATTGAAGAAAATAAGACAGTAATTAAGCGATATTTCATAATTTTTTATTTGAGTTCTTCAAGATGAATATCCTTAAAGGCCACCTTTGCCTTCCCACCACCATGAATCTGAAAACCGATAAGGCCGGTTTGTGGAATACTCGTATCTTCTTCCGTATAATCAACGGTTTGGTGCCCATTTATGTACAATCGTATACGTCGATTTTCGGCATGAACTTTATAATCGTTCCAATTATTTTTCTTGATCCACTGATGTATCTCGGTCGAATCTGGAGCGGCCAAGGTTTTGTTTCTACGCGATTCATCGTATAGGCCAGCCCAATACCCTTCACCCCAATCCGCTTGGTACCCTGTCATTTCATAAGAAGGATCCGTTAAACGCTTGCTGCGAAATTGAATTCCGGAATTTATAAAACCTTCATCTCCGGTTAATTTTATTTTTAATGTGAGAATGAAATCATCATAAGAACGGTCGGTACACAAGAAGTCGTTATAGGGAACCTTATGATCTAGAGATCCCCCAACGAGCATTCCGTTCTCGATACGCCAAGTAGTGATGGTATCGCCTTCCCAACCCATAAAAGTTTTTCCATCGAAAATCCGATTCGATTGGTCCGAAGAGCTTTTACAGGACAATATAAATAGTAGAAATGAACAATAGAGAAAGTGTTTCATTAGGTCTGGGTTAACCGAAAATAAATTTTAAATTTTTTAAGCATTAGACACAAAATCGGGTTCTGTCGCATCTAATTTAGCAAAAACTAAGCATTTACATTTGTCGGCAAAAAAAAATGTTCAAAGGCCATAGTTTTTCCTAATCAATCATGTTATATGGCGTTTATGGCGATAGTGGTTTCATGCAAGCACTTAAAAGATCCAGTTCAATTAAGCTATCCCCCAATCCTGCTAATGACATAGTAACTATATCCTTTACAGGGCCGGAAAGTGTAGGCGATATTGAGGTGTTCGATGTAACTGGTAGGCTAATACAGAATATACCAGCCAGAGAAGTTAGTTCTGACGTAGATTTTCATATGAACGTGAATAGTTATCCTGCGGGCATATACTTTCTAAAGACTATTGACGAGAATGGGATATCATATCAGAAACAATTGGCCATTGAACACTGATAATATATTTATTCTAAAAGAATGGAGATTCAAAAGATCTCCTTTTTAATGGAACTGAACAATTAAGAAAATCTCTTAAGAATGGCGTGATATCATAGATGTCTCCTTAAGTTCCTCTTGTTCGCGTACTAAATCTGTCAATTCGATTTCGCTTTGCGAAGTTATCGACACGTATTCGCCACGGCCATAGATAAAGCCCCTACCACCAAGTCTGAAAGGCCTGGCAAAATAATTGGTTCCCTAGTTGTATTTGCGGCGGCTACACCTATAATGATACTTGCTATGGACAGCATACCGTCAGTTGCCCCCAATACGGCTGCCCGTAAGCAACCACTTCTTTTTTCCAAAGTGCTTTTCTTCTTGCATTTCCTTTATATTAGCAAATTAATGAATTACAAATAAAAAAAATTGCACGAAAAAACGTGTAACCTTTTGGAAATGAAACTCCCCCTAATAGATACCTCAAAAAAATCATACTCTTTGCAAAATCCGCTTTTTGTAAAGAGTTTAAATGTACAATAGCATCATTTTTTAAAATAGTCTTAAAGTTCAAAATAGCAAATGGCTATTTTATATGGTAAAATGAACTTTTCAACATCAATGAATACGGAAGTGTAAATTGTTCAAAGGAACGGTTGTTTAACTATACCAGGCAGATATAGACTCTAAGCCCTTCATGATGTACACGCTTGTATATGTATTCTTTCCATATAAAAACTCCTATCTGATTTACATGGGCTTGTTTACAAGGATTAATTATCTTAGTTCTTATAAGTGGGATATCATCAATGATGCTATCCAATTGTTATGCAACACTTTAACATGAATTTCATGAAGTAGCCCTAACCAAAAAATTTAATCGATATGAATGAAATTATTTGTCCAAACTGTAAAAAGGCTTTTAAAGTCGATGAGGCTGGTTTTGCTGATATTCTAAAGCAAGTTAGAGATCATCAATTTGAAGAAGAATTGCAAAATCGATTAGACCTTGCTGAAAATGAAAAGGTAAATGCAATTAAACTTACTGAAGCGAATCTTAAAAATTCCATGCAAGCAGAATTTGCAAAAAGGGATAAAGTAATAAGTGAACTGAAAGTAAAAAATGAACGCGAACTGGCTGAGCAATTAGCCAAGAAAGAAGCGGAGATCGCTCAAATGAAATCCAAAATTGATATTGCAGAGATGGACAAAAGACTCTCTGTATCAGAAGCGCTCAAAGCAATCGAAAAAGAACGTGACAGCTTGACAAATGATTTAAAAAATAAAGAAACCGAAAAACAATTACTCGAAAAATCTTTAAATGAAAAGTTTTCTGCTCAACTCAAGACAAAAGATGATATCATCAAACTGAAAGATGAAGAGATTGTGCTTCGTAAAGACATGAAGCTTAAACTCTCCACCAAAATGATTGGAGAAACGCTTGAACAACATTGTGAAGCAGAATTCAACAAGCTCCGTGCAACTGGTTTTCAGAACGCCTATTTTGAAAAAGACAACGATTCTAAGTCTGGAAGTAAGGGTGATTTTATCTACAGGGAATCAGATGATGCCGGCAATGAAATCATTTCAATCATGTTTGAAATGAAGAATGAGGGTGATGAAACGGCTACTAAAAAAAGAAATGAAGATTTTTTCAAGGAATTGGACAAAGACCGAACGGAAAAGAAATGTGAATATGCCGTTCTTGTTTCGCTTATAGAAGCAGAAAGTGAGCTTTACAACTCAGGAATTGTTGATGTTTCTCACAAATTCAACAAAATGTACGTTGTCCGCCCCCAATTTTTCATTCCCATTATCACCTTGCTTCGCAATGCGGCCTTGAACTCGATGAAATATAAAGCAGAGCTCAATTTGATGAAAAATCAAAACGTGGACATTACCAATTTTGAAGAAAAAATAAACACATTTAAAGAGGGTTTTGCAAGAAATTATGATTTAGCTAGTCGTAGATTTAAAACTGCTATTGATGAAATAGACAAAACCATTATTCATCTCCAAAAAACAAAAGATGCATTATTATCTTCGGAAAACAACTTACGCTTGGCTAATAATAAAGCGGATGATTTAACTATTAAAAAATTAACCCGCGGAAATCCCACCATGAAAGCAAAATTTGATGGACTTTCGGATAAGGCTGAATAAAATATAAACGACAGAAAAAATGACGAAAGGCTAGCAGCGGATATAAGCCCCAGTATTTTTTTGATTTGAGGTTTGTCGTGTATTTTGGGTGAATTAATCATATCTCCTTTGGAATATTGCTATACCTATCCAGGGTATCACCGCATTTAAAGACTCCCTTATCAACGATCTGGTCAGTTTCGATGTTCCATCCACTTCGACAAAAAACTTGCCTATGGCGTACAGAACGAACTTAGAATTACCTTCTATTACCATATTCAGGAATCTTCCTTTTGTAAATACAGTATCGTATTGGTCATCTTCTGATAACATTTTGTATTGGTATGGGGCATTGTCCTAAATTCATTTAAATATTAATATTGATTTTTTACTATCATAAAATCCATGTAACTAAAGCCAAACCTGCAATAACTAAACTGATAGTGTAGAAATTTTTTGTCCAATTGGCTGCCGTTACCGCTTTGATGTTTTGCTCTAGGTTAACTCGTGCAATTCTTAGCTTTTCCACTTGAATTTCCTCGCTTGTGAAATCGCTATAATCTTTTGCAAACTTATTTTAAGTTCACTCAAAGTAGGACTTAATATAAGAGTGACAAATTGATGTAGTTGAATCAAGAAGTTTTAAAACTGGTCACCTACTGGATAAGTATTCTGTAAACTTTTAATAGGTAATACTTAATTCTATCAACTCAACACATTAAACCTTAGCACTCTAGCTCTATTTTACGATATGCGACATTACATGTCATGTATTATACTTATTTGGAGGTTTATTTTTGCTTAAAACTATTTATTATGAAACATTTTATTTCCCTTTTTCTGGTCGTTTTTTTACTATTTGGATGTAGTGATGACGACAACAACTATCACGAATACCACTTAGAATATGTAAGTGTTATAAGTGCGGAACTTCCGGATGAATTTATTTATGGACGCACTTATCGAATTAATGTTACCATCGAATTACCAAATAGTTGTTACTATTATTATAATCAATATGATTACTTCTATGAAGGAAACTC
>RCNB010003076.1_pt1 | contig 10033 bp, 12 predicted proteins | sample 2041321 | NCBI WGS metagenome assembly RCNB01 (sample SAMN09708232, study PRJNA481090) | Marine sediment metagenome, whole genome shotgun sequencing project.
AGTCTCATTCTAATGGATTACTTACTTGAAAACGTGAAGAATAATTAGCTAAGATGAAAAAAGAGAGAGGTTGAAAATGGCTACTTCTAAAAGGGTGGTATTACACTTTCCGTCACGCATGGTTGACCAGCCCATTATCTACAGGCTGGTCAAAGATCATGACCTGGTCCTCAATATACTCAAGGCATCGGTGACCCCCAAGGAGGAGGGGATTATGGTAGTGGAGCTCTCCGGAGGCCGCACGGACTACGATAAGGGCATCCGCTATCTGCAAGAGGTAGGTGTCAAGATTCAGTCACTGGGCCAGGATATCGTTCGCAACGATGCCCGGTGCACCCATTGCGGGGCTTGTGTGGTTATTTGTCCCACCGGAGCCCTTGCACTCGATCCTAAAACCAGGATGGTGGATTTCCGTGAGGACAGGTGCACCGCCTGCGAGCTATGTATGCTCACCTGTCCCCCCAGAGCTATGGAGGTGCATTTCTAGTGGATCAGCCCAGGACCTATAGACATTGGATTAAGGACAACGATCTTGTCCCCTTCCATGCCACGGTTGGGGAAACAGATCTCTTCATCAGTGCTCAAAATGACCTTAAGGAGGAGGCGCTAAATGCGATCACAGCATTTCGTGCTCTCCTGGAACAATATATCGAGAGTCACCCCTCCTTCCTCACTAGTCTCGAACCCCTCAAAGTGAAAGCGGATGCCCCCAAAATAGTGAAACAGATGGCGGAGGCAGCATACAAGGCTGGAGTAGGTCCTATGGCTGCGGTGGCCGGCGCTATCGCTGAAGGAGTGGGCCGGGAGTTACTGAAATTCTCACCGGAAGTAATCGTGGAGAATGGCGGTGATATTTTTCTCAACATACAAAAGGGGAGAATGGTAGGGATTTATGCCGGTGATTCCCCCTTTACCGGTGGGCTTGTACTGGAAATCGATCCCGAGGAAACGCCTCTGGGTATTTGCACCTCGTCCGGGACAGTAGGGCATTCTCTCAGCTTTGGCCATGCCGATGCCGTTATTGTGCTCGCCCCATCCGCTGCCCTTGCTGACGCTGCCGCTACCGCTACCGGAAATCTAATAAAAGAATCTGATGACATCCCGAGGGGGATAGAATTCGCCCGGGATATCGTAGGCCTAACAGGATTAATAATCATTAAAGGAGACAAAATGGGAGCTTGGGGCCAGATAAATCTCTCCAGCCCCATTGAGGGAAAATGTTAAAGGGAGAAGGAGAATAAAAAAGTTGGATCATGTGGTCGTTTTCATCACGGCGGCTACTACCGATGAAGCCCAGAATATATCCAATATCCTGGTCAGCCGCAGGAAGGCAGCCTGTGTTAATATAGTAGCGCAGGTAAATTCCATATTCTGGTGGCAGGGCAAGATCGAATCTGCTGATGAGGCTCTGCTAATCGTTAAGACAAAGGCCACGCTGTTGGAAGAACTCATCGAGTTGGTGAAGCAAAATCATAGTTATGATGTCCCTGAGGTCATCGCTTTACCGATAATAGGGGGTAACCGAGATTATCTGCAATGGCTCGATGACGAAACAGGGTTGAAGCTTTAGATCTGGGATTACGAGGGAATATTAAAGGCGGTCAGAACACAGTGTCCTCCCTTAGTATATGCCTCGACTGGGGTCTCTTCGTACACAAAGGCCTCTTTCCTCATACCTCTGCACCCATAAGCGCTTCCATCTCCTTATTCATTCTCTGCCAGTGGGTGCCTCGCCAATAGATCCTTTGGCAAACGGGGCACTGGAAATATTGGGATTGTGTCTTGAAGACATAGGCGGGGACAAGCTCTTGGACCTCATCCTTACTCTTGGGAACGAGCAGCTTATTACACTCCAGACAGCGGGTGAATTTCCTTTCTTGATCTATCTTTATCATCCTTGCCACCTGGCGTAATTGATCTTTGGGATTGTCATCTTCGATAAGCACGGCTTTCAGCCTGCCACTCGTGACCACTCGCTGTAGCATAATCTGGGTATCCTTGGTAAGGAGCACCCTCTTATCGTTCAAGCCGATAGCAATTAGCTCATTGTCATCGACATCGTTAATAAATAGAGTATCGTAGCCCAGCATCTTGAGCCAGCGCGCCAGCTTGCCTGCATTGGTATCCACTATAAATCTGGCTCGCATTTAATTCTACCGCCCATAATTAAATCCACAATAGCTATATCTCTGCCCCAATATCTGGAAGGATTATCGTTATTCCCGTCTTTTTCTGCCAATTCACCCGGTTTATTAAATGATAAACTTCATCCCCTCGTAGCCCACAGTTATATTTACTGCTAATTCTGCAGCGACCTGCGCAACCTCCTCCTTGATCTCAGACTCAAGATGAGGGCTCATGTGTACAGTGACAACGTGAGGCAAGTACCCCTTTACCCTGCTGAAATCAATAAGCTCCTGCTTTAAAAGTCGGGGGGTTAGATGCCCGGTGTCTTGGACAAAAGACTCGAACTTATTGGGCAGTGTCACCTCGGTAACGAGAAGCCCTGGAGAGATCGCCTCCCAGAGCGAGGATGAGTTTCTTCCCGTATCCCCGGTGTAGAAGAGGCTCTTTCCATCCGGGGACGTAACCTGATAGCCAACTGTGGGGACATTGTGATTCACTGGAAGAGGTAAAACAGTATACCCTTCAATAATAAGCTCCTTGTTTGGCTCCAGGGGATAGAATTTTAGGGCAGGCTTCTCGGGAAGTGGTTTTTTTCGAAAGTCTGGATAGACGATGTCGTTTAAGAGATGAGTTGAGATTATGTCGAGTACACTATCGAGAGCGTAGACATTTACTGGACCCGACGAATAGACATTCATGCCAAAGGTAGCCAGGTCCCTGATATGATCAAAATGGCGATGTGTTATGAGAATGGCCCTCACCTTTTTCTGCGTTTCGAGTGACAGGCTTGAAGTGAGGCTACCGACATCTATGGCAACGGTACTATCTATCAGGAGAGAAGTAAGCTTCGCATCCCTGGACTCGCAGTTATGAGCGCCAAGTATCTCTAATTCCATTAAAATATACCTCCATTGATTATCATTAAAGTTTCTCCAGATAAACACGCTCAACCGGAAATACGGAAAGGATTAAATCTTGTGTCATAGTCATATGTATCTATACCCTCTTTCTTTTTCAGGTAATTTACTACCGCATAGGTGAAGGGAGTAGCCACCGTTTCATAGCCTGTCTTTACCAGCCACAGGTGAACTATGCTTATCGCTACGAATTCAGGTGTACCGGCAAATGCGATGGTGATGAAAATGGCGGAATCAAGTCCCTGACCGACTATAGTGGAACCGATGGTCCTGGTCCACAGCCACCGCCCCTTTGTTTTTATCTTCATCTTGGCCAGTACGAAAGAATTTGCAAACTCGCCTATGAGATAAGCGACGAAAGAGGCGAGAAGCACCCTGGGTACATAGCCTAGAATCGTATCGTAAGCTGCCTGTTTTCCTTCCCAGAATGGCGCTGCTGGCAGTAGGCCACCGATCCAGATGGCCAATACCACTATTAAATTACACAGAAAGCCCAGCCATATAACCTTTCTCGCAGCTCTAAAGCCATAAACCTCGGTAAGTATATCGCCGAAGATATAGCTTAAGGGAAAGATTATTATGGCTGCCGGCAGTATGAGCCCGCCAATGGAGATAAGCTTGACGGCGATGATGTTCGCTGTGATGAGGCAGGTTATAAAAACGGCGGCAATGACTATGAAGCGCTGTGAGACCCTATTCCCCACCAATGCCCACCATAATATCGGGGTTACGCGGCATTTATTAGATCCACCGTCTATTGCGAAAGTAGGCCAGCATACCCCCGGAAATGCATAGCGTAAACAGAATGATCAATGGAAAGGCGAATGAGCTATCACCGAAAGGAAGGGATACGTTCATGCCATAGATACCTGAGATCACAAGTAGCGGAAGGAGAATAGTACCCAGAACGGTGAGCATCTTCATTACTTCGTTGGTGCGGTGAGAGAATAGGGAATCGCTGGTGGCATTTAGCCCTTCGACAACCTCTTTATACTCCTCCAGCGTCTCGCTGATCGTGCCAATATGGTCACCAATATCACCGAAGTAAACATCGAGGTCCTCCCTGAGGAAGGGGTACTCTCTTACCTCCAGTGATTTAAGGATAGCTGGCTGATGGCGAATAATACGGCGATAGGACATAACATCGCGCCTAAGAACAGATATCTCCTGAACCGTATCCCGGGCAGGCTCACTGAAGAGCCTGTCCTCTGCAGCCTCTATATTGGCGATAACCCTGTTAAGGATAGGAAAACAATAGTCCACCAGTCGGTCGAGGATACGGTACAGGAGGTAACCCGAGCTGCGCGCCATGTGTTCTTCCCGCGCCCGTTCGTTCAGCTGACAATCATCGAAAAGCTTGGCCAGCGTCTTGAGATCGCCCGTATGAACTGTAACCAGGAAGTCCTCACCAATGAAGATAGATACCTGGCTTGACGTCGTTACCCGCGACTCTTGTTTAAATACAGGGAAGTGTAGCACTAGAAAAAGGTAGTTCTCATACTCATCGATCTTAGGGCGCTCTATCCTCGAGAGGCAGTCCTCCAGATCAAAAAGATTAAACAGGTAATTTTTTGCCAGATATTCCATATCCGAGCTAGTGGGTTTTTCAACGTTGATCCAGGTAATCTTGCCCCACTTAATGGTCTCGATATTCAGCTTCTCGTCTTTTTTATCTACCGCACTCATCACCTGTCACCTTGTTCACCAATTTTACCACAATCTATGCCAATGGCAAGTTTATTATTCCTGAATATGCCATTTCAACTGCACCCTGACCCTAGTAACACGAATGACATGAATGGTTTATTCGACAACGCTGAAAAAGAGGTGCAGGATACTTCATGCCGGGGGTCTGGGGGTGTCCCCCAGCTTATTAAAAGTCCCCCAAGATTGGGGGATTAGGGGGTTGATTGTAACTATATCAGCAGTCTCATTATGCTAACAGCCAAGTAACGTTTCGAGGATAACCTTTGCTGCACCCTTATCCAGTGGCTCGTTATTGTTTCCACACTTAGGTGATTGGATGCAGCTGGGACATCCGCTCTCGCAGGGGCATCCTGAGATCGCCTGTAAAGTTACCAGCCATAATTCATCTATTATTTCGAAGCCTTTCTCGGTAATACCAATGCCTCCGGGATAGGCATCGTAGATGAATATTTGGGCACTGCCCGTGTCGTCATGAGCCGGCGTAGAAAGGCCACCGATATCGTTTCTATCACAGAGCGCAAACAGCGGTAACAGGGCAATAGCAGCGTGCTCTGTAGCATGAAGACCCCCGGCGAGATCAAGCCCCCTTGTGACAAGCTGCATAATAATATGCTGCGGGATATCGAACCACAAACCAATAGTGGAAAAGGTCTGCGACGGCAGGTCAAGAGGCTCCTCCCCGATAACCTCTTCGGTCAATTGCCTAAGCTTCTTGAAGCCCACCACTGTCGTGGTCACTGACACCTCACCCAGATGAACGCGCACCCCCCCAAGCTGTTTCTCAGTGTTCACCTTCGAGATCGATAGGTCTGTGATATCTTTAGTTTGGGTATAGTAATTGGAATCAATGGGGCAAGCATAGGCAGTACGTGATGGGATGTCCAGTTTATCGATCAGGTAAGCTTCCCCCTGGTGAAGGTAGATGGCACCAGGGTGGATCTGGAAAAAAGCCACTGCCGCCTCGACCGTCTCCATCTCTTCATACCCCTGCGAAACGTCGACTAAAGTGTAGCGATCCGATGAGGCAGAGCGTATGTTTACCTCATTAGCAGGGTATTTCACGCGAGGTGATGGATACCACTTTCTTTGGCGATCCCTGATCAAGCCTTCAACCATGAGATCATCCCTTGCCTTAGCGAAGCCTGCGCCAAATATGTCACCATCTTTATCATCCAGCGGGCGCTCCCAGGCCGCGCATAGAAGATGGTGCTTCAAGATATAGGGGTTAGTCTGATTGATAAGCACATGTTCGCAGCTTCTACCGAAAAAGGCCTCAGGATGCCGCATAAAATACTGGTCTAGGGGATTGTCCAGCGCGATAAGGAAGCTTAAGGACCTCTCCCCTCTCCTACCGCTCCTTCCTGCCTGCTGCCATGTACTAGCAATGCTCCCAGGGTAGCCGGTGAGTATTGTTGCATCGAGGTTGCCAATATCAATCCCAATCTCTAAGGCCGTGGTCGCAACCACTCCTAAAAGCTCTCCATCGAAGAGCTGATGCTCAATCTGACGTCTCTCCTCAGGGAGGTAGCCAGCACGGTAAGGTTTTATTCTCTGTGCCAGCGCTGCACTCTCTTTAGCCAGCTGGTCCCTGGAATAAATATAGATAAGCTCGGTTAACTTTCGCGACCTGGCAAAGGTGATAGTTCGCTGACCACTACTCACCAGCTCCGTGAAGAGCAGGGTGGCCTCGGTATTTGCGCTACGCCTGGTAGCGCCTGCCTGATCGATAATCGGTGGATTCCATAAAACGAAATCCTTTCCTCCGTAAGGAGATCCATCCTCGTCGATCACTTCGAAAGGGAGTCCTACCATCTGCTCTATATACTCTCCGGGGTTAGCAATGGTGGCAGAGCAGCAGATAAACTGGGGGTTTGCCCCATAAAGGGCGCATAACCGCCTCAAACGGCGCAGCACGTTGGCCACGTGAGAGCCAAAGACACCACGGTAGACATGGGCTTCATCTACTACCACATAACGAAGCTGGCGCAGGAACCTTGACCACGACTCATGGTGAGGCAGAATACCCAGGTGAAGCATATCGGGGTTGCTGAATACCAACCGCGCCAACCGCTTGATCTCGCCACGCTCCTGTGTTGGGGTATCACCATCGAAGATGGCACACTCCAGCCCGGAAAAACCAGGTAGTTGTGAGGACGGTTGGTGAAAATCGAAAAGCTCTCGAAGCCCCCGGAATTGATCCTGAGATAGCGCCTTGGTAGGGAAAAGATAAAGAGCACAACTCCTCTTTTCCCTCAATGCTGTATCCAGAACCGGGACATTGTAGCAAAGTGTCTTGCCACTGGCCGATGGGGTAACTACAAAGGCATTCTTTCCCGATCGGACGACGTTTATCGCCTGCGCCTGATGGCTGTATAGGGGAATTAAATGAGCCGCCTCCATGTAGCTAAGGAGCGTGGGATGGAGGGGTTCCGCCAGTTCACCATAGCTGGGCTCGCGGCTGGCTATCTGAGCAACATGGGTAATTTGATTCTTATAGGATGGATGCTTTTGCAGGTGCTCCAGAAAGGCCACGGTTTCCATTTTAAAATGCGTGGATTATCTCTATCTCGTAATCGAGCATTTCCATATCAAGCTTGCTCTGCTGTATAAAATCAACCACCTTCGATAGCATCTCATTAGCATGCGGACCGCTGGAGCTGACGCAAGTTATTCCCAAAGTAAGAAGTTGCCACAGGTCCTGGTCATCGACTTCTGCAATAGAAACGTTGTATCTGTTTTTCACTCGCTCAATAATCGGCTTTGAGACCTGTCGCTTGCCTTTAAGGGAATGGTTCTCGGATAAGCGCATTCGGATCTTACATACACCAACATTCATTGAACCCTCCAGAATCGCAGAAGCCGAGACACGTATTAGAGGCGCCTCGGCTTATTAGCAGTGAAATAATCTAGCGGCTACTTCTATTCTTGGAAAAGCATTCATTGCAGTAAACTGGTCGATCGCCCCTGGGTTCAAAGGGTACCTCGCAATCCTGGCCGCACTGGGCACAGACTATAGGATGCATTATGCGAGACCCGCCAACGCGACTTCGCTTCTTTTCTAAGCGACACTCTTTACATCGAGTGGGTTCACTCTCCAGCCCTCGCGACAGGTAAAACTCTTGTTCACCTGCAGTGAACGTGAACTTTTTGCCGCAATCACGACATACCAAATCCTTATCCTGGAAAGCCATACCGACCCTCCTTCATTAATTGCCTGTAGACCCCTTGTGATACAGGTTCAATACCCTTTTTGCTGACTTGCTAGAATTTAATTGTACCCAAATACACCTCTTACCCGCCCATGCAAAGCCGTGATGCTGAAACGCCAAACCTATTTATACCTAAAATCAGTATATATAAGTAATTCGGCGAATGCAATATCTCTATAAAACAAGATCAATCAACCACCAAAGTCGCCCAATCCTGCGAGAATTATTAAAAATTCGGGGGGCATTTCACTCAGGCACCTCTGCCTACTTACCATCAATTCTTACCCCAGACTACATGCCGTTAACGTATTCGGGCCATACAATCTCTATGGAACGAAACCCGTTGCCCAATAGTCTTGACATGCAATAGGTAGACGTAATAACATCACCATAGCAGTTGATACGGGAATTTCAATAATTAGTACTAGATGATTGGAGATTAATAATGTACGAGAAAATACTTGTCCCCCTGGACGGATCGGATCTGGCTGAGATTGCCCTACCCTATGCTGAGGAGTTAGCGGGAGCCTTGGGTTGTGATATCACTCTGATACATGTATCTGAATCAGCAGATGAGAAATATGAAAACATGCACCAGTTGTACATTGAGAAAATTGTCGAGGCCACAATACAGGGTGCCGAAAAGTTCCGAAAAAATAAGCGCGCTAAGAAAATTAAAGTAAGCTCAGTCCACCTTACGGGCCACGTTGCTGAGCAGATTGTGGACTATGCAGACAAGGAGAATATTGGCCTAATCGTGATGACAACGCACGGCAGGTCCGGCATCAGACGATGGATACTGGGAAACGTGGCCGCCAAGGTGGTTAGGGCTACAGACAGGCCAATAGCACTTATCAGGGCCAAGGACACACCTCCCGAAGCGCGTGCGGAGCGTATAAATAAGATACTCGTTCCCCTGGATGGCTCAAAGGCAAGTGAAGTAGTAATTCCCCATGTTAGTGAGCTTGCCTCAAAGCTAAAAGCGGAAGTCGTCCTCTTCCAGGTAGTTGCACCTTCCTACTTCGTTTACGCCATACCGGGAGAGGCTGTCCTGCAGCCCCATAGCCCGGAGGATTTGCAGAATATGATAGAAAATTCCAAATTATACCTGGATAAAGTGGGTGCCGAATTTAGGGACAAAGGAATCGAAACTACATCCGAGGTTGGAATCGGAGGCCCGGCCGAAGAAATTATCAGGATTGCTGATGAAATACAGGTCGACATGGTAGCTATGTCAACACATGGGCATTCAAGTATTAGTCTTTGGGCATTCGGGAGCAACGCAGACAAAGTTTTACATGCAGGGGATACTCCAGTTCTTCTTGTGAGAACATAAAGCACCACTCCATCTCGGTAAAGCGAACTCCTCATATCCCGGGGTATGATAGCAATCCTGTCCCCGGCCAAGTACTGTCTTACTCTGTAATTTTCCATAGATTATCTCCTACATAAAACTTTTCTTATACTGAAGTTCCCATTCACGATAGAGATTGTTAAGCATATACCCATACGCTTCGGTTATATGTAGTGAGACCTTTAATGAAGATGTGTAGGATACTTCCTGCCGGGGATCTGGGGGTGCCCCCCAGCTTTAAAAGTTCCCTAAGATTGTGGAATATAGGGGGTTGATTGAGACTATTTCAATAGTCTCCAATTATTGCACTTCAGCATTTTCCCATGTTTAGAATCCAGTTCAACGATTTGGGGTTGGGGTAGGTTTTCCGTTGTCGTTTTCCGCCATCGCAAAGACCCTCGATAGTAGCTACCCACGTGCTCTCACATTAGATAGTTGCACTCCTTTCTAGATCTATAGCACGCTTGTTTGACTTTTTACCCCATGTTACAATGAAAAGTTACCAAATGTATTATCAATAGAGCAGTATTTATGCCACTGGATACGATTTTCGTTAAAGGAGCCCGGGAGCATAACCTGAAGAATATCGATGTCGCCATCCCCAGGGATAAGCTGGTGGTGATCACAGGTGTCTCAGGCTCAGGGAAGAGCTCTCTAGCCTTTGATACCATTTATGCCGAGGGGCAACGCCGTTATGTAGAATCACTCTCCGCCTATGC
>RCNB010004333.1_pt1 | contig 10033 bp, 9 predicted proteins | sample 2041321 | NCBI WGS metagenome assembly RCNB01 (sample SAMN09708232, study PRJNA481090) | Marine sediment metagenome, whole genome shotgun sequencing project.
GGCGGTTGGCTTGTGGTCTGTTTGATTGGGGCCATCCGTTTCTTCCGCTGGGAATAGTATTTCTATTAGACTGCTGAAAAAGAAGTACAGGATACTTCCTGCCGGGGGTCTGGGGGTGTCCTCCAGATAAAAAATCCCCCAAGACTGGGGGATATAGGGGGTTGATCAAGGCTATTTCAGACTTATATATATAAACCCGTTTTCACCTTATCCGCAGCCATTCCACAAGTTGATGAAATGCGTCTCCATTGTATTAACGGGATACTAGACATAATACCAGCATAACACCATATAGCATTACCTCATCTTATACACATAACCTCACGTTATAGTTTTGTAACTAAATCGTTAACCGCCATCTACGTTGATGTCGTTAATTCGGCTGATGAGTACAATAGATTGCCATATGCAAACAGGGGGAATTATAATGTGGCGGAGATGACCAATAAACCAGTGCTTGTACTCTTTGACGGCAATGCCCTTATCCATCGCGCTTTTCATGCCCTACCCTCTTTGACTGTGACCAAAACAGGGGAGGCTACCGGGGCGGTATTTGGCTTTGCTAACATGGTCATCAAGGTGCTGGCCGAGCTTAAACCTACCCATTGTGCTGTCGCTTTCGATTACCCGGCACCTACCTTCCGGCATCTGGAGTTCGCCGAATATAAAGCGCAGCGCCCCCCAATGCCTGAGGAATTAAAGAGCCAATTCCATCGGGTGCATCAGCTGGTGAAGGCTTTGAACATACCCAGTTTCGAAGTGGAGGGTTTTGAGGCTGACGATATCCTCGGTACACTTTCCCATCAAGCCTCGGATCAAGGAATAGATACCGTAATTGTCACCGGCGATTTGGATATATTGCAGCTTGTCTCCCCCAGTGTGCGGGTGCTTATACCGCGACCGGGTAGGTCTTTCAGCGATACCATTCTCTACGATGAAGGGAAGGTCATGGAGCGCTATAGCATCTCTCCTCACCAGATTGCTGATCTGAAAGGATTAAAAGGCGATCCATCGGACAACATCCCCGGCGTCGCCGGCATCGGAGAGAAAACAGCGGTGAAGCTGCTCAAGCAGTTTGGAAGCATCGAGGAAATAGTGGCCCATATTCAGGAGGTATTTCCTCCCAAAGTGCAGCAGGCGCTGCAAAATGTCGAGAAAGCGCACCTTAGCAAGAGGCTGGCCACTATAGTAACTGATGTCCCTATCAATTTGGACCGTGATGCCTGTGCCATATCAGCTTTCGATCGATCTCAAGTGACAGCGCTCTTCCGCGAGCTCGAGTTTAACAGGCTGCTGGCTAAACTCAGTGAGCTGGGCACCGGGGAGAGCACAGAGGAGGGGAAGGCGGCGGCATTGGAGGGAGATTACCAGATCGTAGATACACCACAAGCTCTGGAGGAGCTTATCGCCAAGCTGCAGGCTGTTCCCTCCTTCACTATCGATCTGGAGACAACAGGCAAAGAGCCCATGTATGCGGGGCTGGTGGGTTTATCCTTTTCCTGCGAGCCTGTTAAAGCCTACTATGTGCCTGTAGGACATCGTTTAGGTTCGCAACTTCCTATGGACCACGTTCTCGAAAGACTCAAGCCCCTTATAGAAGATATTAAAATTTCAAAGGTTGCTCAAAATGGCAAATATGACATGATGGTGCTTGCCGAGCATGGAATCGAGCTTAGAAACCTGAGCTTCGATACCATGGGGGGAGAAAGCACTTGGACTCAAGCCCCTGGCCTTCAACAAGCTCGGTGTGGAGATGACCCCGATCACCGACCTCATCGGCACCGGGGCGAAGCAAACCTCGATGGATTATGTTGCCATCGAGTCGGCGGCTAAGTATGCTTGCGCTGATGCCGACGTCACGGGACGGCTGGCGGGATTGTTTGAGGGGGAGCTAAGGGAGCAGGGGTTGTGGCAACTCTTTGCCGAGATGGAGATGCCTCTGATTCCCGTACTCCTCGATATGGAGCGGAACGGGGTGGCACTGAACAAAGAATCCCTGTGGGCGATGTCCCAAACCCTTGGGGAGCGTATGAAGGAGCTGGAGGACCAGATTTATGACTGTGCCGGCCACAGCTTTAATATCAACTCTCCGAAACAACTTGGCTCCATTCTTTTTGAGGAGATCAAACTCCCCGGGGGTCGGAGGACCAAGAGTGGCTATTCCACCGATGCCGCTGTCCTCGAGTGGTTAAAGGGCACTCATCCAGTCATTGAGCTGCTTGTTGAGTATCGCCAGTTAATGAAGCTAAAATCCACCTATATAGATGTCCTCCCCGCCATAATCAACCCGAAAACAGGAAGGGTGCACACCAGCTTCAACCAGACAGGTACGTCGACCGGGCGGCTATCCTCCAGCGACCCCAACCTGCAGAATATCCCCATTCGCGGCGAGCTGGGCCAGCAGGTGAGGAAAGCCTTTATCGCCAGCGATGGCTTCCTGCTGCTGAGCGGTGATTATTCCCAGATCGACCTCCGTGTTATGGCGCATCTTTCCCAGGATGCTCGTCTCCTTGACGCTTTTCATAATGATGAGGACATCCATACGGCTACTGCCTCCCAGGTTTTCGACGTACCTGCTGCTGAGGTGACGCCGGATATGCGACGGGTGGCCAAGACGGTGAACTTCGGGGTGATCTATGGTATGAGTGGCTACGGGCTGGAGCAGGCTACCACACTTTCCCGTGAGGAGGCCTCTGGATTTATTAACACCTACTTTGAGAAGCATAGCGGGGTGAAAGCGTATATCGAAGCGACAAAGAGCCAGGCCAGGGATCGGGGATACGTGGAGACGGTTCTAGGCAGAAGAAGATATATCTCGGAAATCAATTCCTCCAATGGTCAGGTGAGGGCAGCGGCGGAGCGCATGGCGATAAACATGCCCGTTCAGGGCACCGCTGCTGATATCGTCAAGCTGGCAATGATTGACATAAAGAGGGAGATGGATAGGCAGGGGTTAAAGGCAAAGATGATCCTCCAGGTTCACGATGAGCTTGTCTTCGAGGTACCCCAGGAAGAGCTTGACTTGATGAAGGGCCTTGTTGCGGAGATGATGCCCAATGCTCTGAGGCTCAGCGTTCCGCTTACAGTCGAGGTCAAAACCGGCCCAAATTGGGGGGAGCTGAATTAAGTAAAGAACATAAGATGACCGATAGTCTACAAACAAGTTGACTGCTGAAAAAGAGGCGCAGGATACATCCTGCCGGGGGTCCGGGGGTGTCCCCCAGCCTCAAAAGTCCCCCAAGACTGGGGGATATAGGGGGTTAATGAAGACCATTTCATCATTCTCATAAAATATTAACCTCATTTCTAACAGCAGGGGAGAGCGAAAAATGCCAGAGTTACCCGAAGTGGAGACAATGAAAAGGGACCTGTCCTCCATGATGGTGGGCCGATGCTTTACCGGTGTCACTTTACATTGGCCCAGGGCGGTGCAAACTCCATCGCCCGAGGAGTTCTGCAATCGCCTGCAGGGATTGTGTATTAAGGAGATTGACAGGCGTGGGAAATATCTAATTTTTCGCCTGGCAAATGGTGAGGCACTCGTCTTGCACTTCAGGATGAGCGGCTCCTTGCTTCTCGATTCCAGGAGTGCATCCGATCCATACACCCGAAATACATTCCATGTCGATAACGGAGCAGGGCTCTACTTTCGTGACCCGCGCAAACTTGGTTTGATATGGCTGGTACCAGATGAAAATACCGTTGTAGGGAAGCTGGGTCCTGAACCACTAGACCCCGCCTTTACGGCTGCGGATCTGGGTGAATGGTCCAAAAGGTACTCGGCACCTATCAAAGCTGTTCTCTGCGATCAGAGATTCCTTGCCGGTATTGGTAATATGTATGCTGATGAAGCTCTCTTTGCCGCCTCCCTACATCCCTTGAGAGCAACAAATAGCCTGTCAGCAGATGAGGTAGATCGGCTGTACAGGGCCATACGCCGGGTGCTCGAGGAGGCTATAGGTAACTATGGAGCCAGTATTAACGATTACAGTCGCCCTAATGGTGAGCCAGGTACGGCGCAGTCTATGTTCAAAGCAGCGCATCGGGTGGGAAAGCCCTGTCCTGTTTGTGGTACTATCATTGAGCGGATACCAATTCGCCAGCGGGGTGCCTACTTCTGTCCCAACTGCCAGCGCAATTCGTAAACTTTTTCTCAAGCTAACTTGACAAATTAATAAAGCCCATGATAATCTAAAAGTACAACGACCCCGGTTATATCGGGGCGGTGAACAAAAAAGTAGCGTAAATAGCGAAACAAAGTCGCTTGGATCGGTAACGACCGAGACGGCATATAGTATCAAGTATAAAAATGCCTTCTCGGGCACTGCCCGCGAAGGTTTTTGTATTTTATAGGGCCTAGATATGCATAATGCGTTAGTGACATTGTCGATGAGCATCAGTCAATATGGGGATGACATTTAATATATATACGTTGAACTTTGCCACGGCTACAGATAAGGCTTGAAGGAGCTATGAAGTTAGTAAGGCTAGACCAGAAAGACACCCGACCCAAGATCGGTTTCATCGGGGCGGGAACGGTGGGCACGGCGCTGGCAATAAGGCTCAGTGGCAAGGGGTACCCTTTTGTCGCCGTTTCCAGTCGCACCATAACCTCCGCTAAGCGGCTGGCAGAGGCCGTCCCAGGATGCCGGGCATACGATAGCGCTCAAGCGGTGGCCGACAGTGCCCAGCTAGTTTTTATCACCACACCTGATGATGCAATTGAAAAGGTAGCCGGCGAGATTCGATGGAAAACCGGTCAGGGAGTGGTTCATTGTAGCGGTGCAGACTCCACAGATATCCTCGAATCGGCGAGTAAGCGTGGCGCCCTTGTAGGTGGTTTCCATCCACTACAGACCTTCGCCAGTACGGCTCATGCAATAGAGAACATTCCCGGCTCGACCTTCGCCATTGAAGCAGACGAGCTGCTGCTCACTACACTTCAGGGGATGGCTAATGACCTCGAAGGGACTTTTATCAGACTCAACGCAGGTGATAAGGTGCTCTATCACGCCGCAGCGGTAGTAGCCTGTAACTACCTGGTTACCCTGGTGAAACTGGCCACCGACCTGTGGCAGTCCTTTGGGGTATCATCCCAACAAGCAACCCGGTCACTTCTTCCCCTTCTCCGGGGGACACTGAACAATATTGATAATATAGGAATACCCGATTGTCTCACAGGGCCCATCGCCCGTGGCGACTCAGGGACGATAAAGAAGCATATATCTGCTCTGGAGCGATCCGCTCCCGGAATCCTCTCCACATATCGAGAGCTAGGGCTCCAGACGATACCCATAGCTTTAGCAAAGGGAAAGATAGATAACGAGAAAGGCAATGAGTTACAAACACTATTAAAGGAGGTGAATTAATGAGAACAATGCTGAAGGGTAAGATCCATAGAGCGCGGGTCACCGATGCCAACCTGAACTACGAGGGCAGTATCACTATCGATGAGCTCCTCATGGAGGCAGCAGACATTCTCCCCTATGAGAAGGTTCAGGTGCTCGATATCGATAACGGGGCGCGTCTGGAGACCTACGCTATCACGGGGCAGCGGGGCTCTGGAGAGATATGCATTAACGGCGCTGCCGCCAGGCTGGTCTCTGTTGATGACAAGGTCATCATACTCGCCTATAGTGTAGTTAGCGACGAAGAAGCTAGAGAGATAAAGCCCAGGCTGATTAATGTTGATGAGCGGAATGCTATGTTGAAGGAGAAAGCCCTGATCTCATGAGGGTTACCATTGGCGAAATCAGGGAGATGAAGCAGCGGGGCGAAAAAATCCCCATGCTAACCGCCTATGATTATGCCTTCGCTAAGATTATAGACGAGGTTGGGGTGCCCTTGATCCTGGTTGGCGACAGCCTGGGTATGGTAATGCTGGGCTATGAATCCACTATCCCGGTAACCATGGATGAGATGATCCATCACGTCAAGGCCGTGGTCAGGGGGACGAAGCATGCCATGGTAATCGGCGATATGCCCTTTATGACCTATCATGTTTCTATGGAGGATACAATGCGTAACGCCGCTCGCTTCATTCAGGAAGGCGGGGCGCAGGCGGTCAAGCTGGAGGGGGGTGAGGTGGTAGCCGATAAAGTAAGCCGGCTGGTGTCCTGCGGCATCCCCGTTCAGGGCCATATCGGGCTCACACCACAGTCCGTGAACCAGCTCGGCGGATACAAAGTAGTGGGAAAGACCGCAGAGGTCGCAGTGCGCCTGCTCAACGACGCGAGGGCGCTGGAGGAGGCTGGTGCCTTTTCTATTGTTCTCGAGTGTATTCCTGCACCCCTTTCTCAATTAATCACTGAGCGGGTTATGGTTCCGACAATAGGCATCGGTGCCGGCAAGGGCTGTAATGGCCAGGTGCAGGTTGTTAGTGACATACTCGGCCTCTTCACCGATTTTGTCCCCAAACATGCCAAGCAATATGCCAGGCTGAACCAGACAGTCACTACGGCAGTTACCGATTACATCGCCGAGGTTCAGGCAGGTGATTTCCCCACCACGAAACAGAGTTACGAGATGGACAAGGATATCTTGGATCAGATTACAGCATAACATAATGATACATAAGAGACCGCTGAAAAACCGATGTAGGATACTTCCTGCCGTGGGTCTGGGGGGGTGTCCCCCAGCTTTAATAAATCCCCCAAGATTGGGGGATTAGGGGGTTGATTGAGAGTATTTCAGCAGTCTTATAGAATAGACGTTGATTTGATGATGTAGGGCTGGGGTGGGAAACAATCTTCACGTAGATTTAACCGTAATCCAAAGGCTGATAGAGTAGATAGCACTGGAGAGTGGAGATACCAGAACCAGTTGCTGAAAGGAGATAAAATGCCAACCTATGTTATGCTTACCAAGCTTACCACATGGGGAAGGAAAAGCATCAAAGAGAGGCCGGAGCGGATTAAGGAGGTCAACAAGGAGGTAGAGGCGATGGGAGTTCGGATAATCGGCCAATACGCTGTCCTCGGCCCTTATGATTTTGTGAATATTCTTGATGCTCCGGACGATGCCGCTGTATCCAGGGTAGCAGTGGAGCTTGGCTCTCGGGGCACGCTGGAAACGATGACTATGAGCGCTATAACACTTAATGAGTTTGTAGCGAACCTTAGTAAAAATAAAAAAGTCTGAAATTTCATTCGTCTTACATCTATACCATGAAGATATTGGAGACTATCGCCGCCTTCAAGGCGGAGCGTGACAAGATCGGGGGCTCTGTAGGCTTTGTGCCAACTATGGGATACCTTCATGACGGGCATCTTGAACTGGTACGCCGCGCCCGAGCAGAGAACATCACTGTTATTGCCAGTATATTCGTCAATCCATCTCAGTTTGGCGCCCAGGAAGACTTTTCGTCATACCCGCGCGATACCGAGAGAGACCTCGCCATGTTGGAGGAAGAAAACGTAAGACTCGTGTTTATGCCCACTGTCGAGGAGATGTATCCACAGGGCTTCAGTACCTGGGTGGAGGTCGAAAAAATTACCGAGCGGCTGGAAGGCGAATCTCGACCTGGTCATTTCAGAGGGGTTGCCACCGTCGTAGCTAAACTGTTCAATATCGTTCAGCCTGATAGTGCATACTTCGGGCAGAAGGACGCTCAACAGTTGGCAGTGATCTGCAGGATGGTATCCGATCTGGGCTTGAACCTGGATATCGTTGCTGTGCCCACAGTACGTGAACCCGATGGTCTGGCAATGAGCAGCCGTAATATCTTCTTGACTGCCGAGGAGCGAAAGGCAGCTCTGGTTCTGTGGAAAGCACTTTGCCTTGCCCGCGGGCATTGGGAAAAAGGTCAGAGAGATGTAGCGAGCCTGCGGCAGGAGATGGCTTCGCTGATTGAACACGAGCCTTTTGCCAACATCGATTACATTAGCATCGCCGACCCGGAAACGCTGCAGGAGATTGACGTAATTGATAGCCCCGCTCTGGTATCGCTGGCAGTCAGGATAGGCGGGACGCGGCTGATTGATAATACAATGCTTGGCGTATAGAGGCAACGTTCTTAAGGCGTAAGGCAAGCGCTAAACATTTATCGTCAATTAAAAAGAGACTACTTGAATAGTCTTTATCAATTCCCAAAACCCCCAATCTTGGGGGTTATTAAATCTGGGGGATAGTCCCCGGGCCTCCACAGCCCCGATTATAAATGGGTACCTCTTTTTTAACAGTCTTAATATGTATTAATATCTATCCCTGCGAGACATATACGTTGCTTTAGACTTGAGTACTTTTAGGTTGGTTTGCAAATCGCCCCCTCTGGTTGTTGTTCGGCTGAGCCACTTTCGCCTTTGGGGGTGCTTTACGTTTCTGAGGGCGATTGCCGATCCACAATCCCTTTAAATACTTCTGATCAAGAAGGTGCCGTTGATCGGCTATATCTAGGAGCTCCCGGGATATATTGGTCTCAAAATAGGCTACCTCAATGTGTTTACCCATGTTCTTCACTGCTTGGAGGGCATAGGCGAAGTCAGAGTCACCGCTTACCAGTATTGCAATGTCATAGAGATTAATCCAGGCGAAATGCAGCAGGTCTGTGGCCAGCATAACATCGATGCCCTTTTCTACACGGATACCCTGCGATAGCTTGGTGCCCCCCAGTCGAACCTCCAAATAAGGTGTTTCACGAAGGGCATTAAGGAACTCTTGCTGTTCACGCTGACCTTCAGCTCGCTGGGCAGGAGATTGCAGTACATTGTAATAGTATGTTCGGAACAGACGTCTCGCTCCACAGAGCTTAACGCCAAAGTCAGCGAAATTGAGGTCATATCGACCCAGGTTAGAGCGCAACGCGTGATAAAGGTTGCTTCCATCGATGAAGATTGCTACCCTTTCTTCCATAGTTCCCCCTTAATAAATGCTACGTTTTTACAATTAAACTGCAAATTGCTACATACGTAATCCCGTTCTTGTACAAAGCAATATTAACATAAGCGTTGATGTTAGTCGAGGAAATAGTGAAAAAGCAATATAGCATTCGCCTATCAACCAAGCCTTAAAAATTACTCCTTAATAAATAGCATGAGCGCCAATATAGCTACCCCGGCCATCGCTGCCCCGAAGAAGAAAGTCGCCGCCGGGTCTATCGCCTCCCACAAGACCCCGGCTGTCACGCTTGCCAGCAGCAGGCTGAGACCGATAGCCCCATGATAAAGGCCATAGGCAGTACCCCGCTTCTCCCCGGGCACTGTATCGGCAATAAAAGCCCTGGTCACTCCTTCGGCTGCCCCATAGTAAACCCCGTAGAGGCTGAAAAGCAGAACAACATAAATCACATGCCACGTCGGCGATGCAAGGGCGAAGCCGAGATAGGTAAGGACGTATATCCCCCAGCCGGCGATGATAACTCGTTTTCTGCCTACCCGATCCGATAATCTGCCAAATGGGTAAGAGGTTGCGGAATATACCAGAGTGAGAGGGATGAGCATAAGAAGGATATGCAGCGGGGATAGGCCGATGTCGCTGGCCCTCAGCACCAGGAATATATCAGCGGAGTTACCAAGCGTAAAAATGACCATTATAGCCAGAAATATCTTGAACCGTCTGTTAAAGCCCCCAGCAACGGCGCCGCCCATACCCCCGTCCTTAGGTTGGGGTGCCCTCGCCTCATGAACGAAGAAGATAATGATTAAAATAGAGAGCACCGCGGGGATTATGCCGATTATGACCAGCCAATGAAAGGTGGGTAGGGAAAGCGTCAGCTCCCACCCCTGCATGAAATAAACGATGGCAGCGGCGATTACGATCCCACCAACGGCGCCAGCGGTATCCATGGCGCGGTGAAATCCGAAGCCACGCCCCATCGCCTCCTGGGTAGTTGAGTCGGCAATCAGGGCGTCGCGGGGCGAAGTACGAATCCCCTTACCAGCGCGCTCGAATAAGCGAATGACCAGTGCTGCAGCCCCGCTGGTGGCTAGCAAGAGAAAGGGTTTGGCTGCGGTGGACAGGATATAGCCAAAGGTGGTCAACCCTTTTCGCTGGCCCAGCTTATCACTGACCCAACCGCTTGACCCCTTGAGAATGG
>RCNB010003077.1_pt1 | contig 10030 bp, 6 predicted proteins | sample 2041321 | NCBI WGS metagenome assembly RCNB01 (sample SAMN09708232, study PRJNA481090) | Marine sediment metagenome, whole genome shotgun sequencing project.
GCTTATGCCCTCGCCTTCCTGACTCGCCACACAACCGCCGACGCCGATCATGACGTCGGGGCGCTTTTCCTTGAGCGGCCGCCAACGACCCAACTCGGAAAACACCTTTTCCTGCGCCTTCTCGCGAATTGAACAGGTGTTAACCAGCAGCAGATCGGCCTCGTCCGGGTTGCTTGTGAGCTCGTAGCCGTGAGACTCATGCAGGACATCCGCCATTTTGTCCGAGTCGTACTCGTTCATCTGGCAGCCCATGGTCTTGATGTATAACTTCTTGTTCAACGGATGAAGCCCATCGCCTCCAGCTTGACGAGAATGCGGTGCGCGGCCAGGTCCGGCGTGATCTCGACCGTATCAATGACCATCTCCGCGTTCTCCGGCTCTTCGTAAGGATCGGAAATACCGGTGAACTCCTTGATCTTGCCCGCGCGTGCCAGCGCGTACAGCCCCTTGCGATCACGTTGTTCGCACACTTCGACCGACGTCGATACGTGAATCTCAACAAAGCCACCCAACGGGTCGATCGACTCCCGGACAAATCGTCGCGTAGCTGTGTACGGCGCAATCGGCGCGCAGATCGCGATACCGCCATTCTTCGTAATTTCGCTGGCCACGTAACCTATTCGACGAATATTCAGATCACGGTGTTCCTTGGAGAAACCGAGTTCGCTGGACAGATTTTTGCGAACAATGTCGCCGTCGAGAAGGCTGACCGGACGCCCGCCCATCTCCATCAGCTTAACCATGAGTGCGTTGGCAATCGTCGACTTACCTGATCCGCTGAGACCCGTAAAGAACACGGTAAAGCCCTGCTTGTGGCGCGGCGGATGCGTTTTGCGAAGCTCTTCGACGACCTCGGGAAACGAAAACCACTCCGGAATATCAAGACCTTCCTGCAAACGTCGGCGCAGCTCGGTGCCCGAGATATTGAGCACGTTGTCATCATCGGTCTTTTGATCGATAGGGATGTATTCGGCGCGGTTCTCAGCGAAAACCATGAGTTGGAACGGCACCATGGAGATATCGAGCTCCTCCGCATGTTCCTTCAGCAACTCTTGCGCATCGTAGGGACCGTAAAAGTCGTTGCCATTGCTGTCCTGGCCAGGCCCCGCGTGATCGCGACCGATAATGATGTGCGTACAACCGTAGTTCTTACGGATGATCGCGTGCCACAGCGCCTCTCGCGGTCCACCCATGCGCATAGCGAGGGGTAACAGACTCAACATGGTCGTCTGCTCGGGATAACGATCGAGCAAGTGTTCGTAACAACGCACGCGCGTGAAATGATCGACATCGCCCGGCTTGGTCATGCCGACAACCGGGTGAATCAACAGGTTTGCTTCAACGTCGCGGGACGCCCTGAACGTGAGCTCCTGATGAGCTCGATGCATCGGGTTGCGCGTCTGGAAAGCCATAACCTTGCGCCAGCCCAGCTTGCGGAAACGCGCGCGCAGCTCGCCGGGTCCGTCACGAAGATGCTTGAAGTCATAGTGCGTCGGTAAATCGACGCCCTTCAGGCTGCCACCCACGTACACCGGATTGCTACTGGTCTTGAGGAAGTTAACGGCGGGATGCTTGCTATCCGTCGTGCCATAGACGCCCTTGGCTTCGGCGTCCATGTCCGGTGTCCAGATATCACCTACTTCCAGTGTCGCGAGGATGACTCCCTCGAGGTCCCGCAGCGCGAGCTTGTCGCCGGACTTGAGATCTTTCGCGAAATCCTCGGTGACATCCAGAGTAATCGGTATCGGCCAAAGCACGCCGCTCTTGAGGCGCATTGTTTTGACGACGGAGTCGTAGTCGTTCTTGTTGAGAAACCCGTCAAGCGGCGAAAACGCGCCGTTGAGCAGCAACTCGATGTCGCAAAGCTGCCGTTCCGTCAGATCCCATGACGCGTATTCGCGCGCGGCCTGCTTTTCGGCCTCGGCTTCCTCGACCGGTAAATACGAATTCTTTAACTCGCCGCCATGCGGTTCTTTGAACGCACCCATTTTCTTATGTCCCATATAAAAGCGCGGCGCAAACCGATAAAGAGCCTGCCCCGCGTGAAAAAAACCAAATTAGCTGAGCCTTGGCTCAGAAAGGAATGTCGTCGTCGAAGTCATCGGGTCCCGGTTTTGCCGGCGTGCTTGCCGGACCCGGATCCTGATTCATCGACGCAGAGCCACCACCACCACCGCTGCGGCCACCCAGCATCTGCATTTCGTCAGCAACGACTTCGGTCGTCCAGCGATCGTTGCCATCTTTGTCCTGCCACTTGCGCGTACGCAACTTGCCTTCGATGTAAACCTGCGAGCCTTTGCGCAGGTACTCGGCGGCGATCTCCGCCAGACGGTTGAACATAGCGACCTTGTGCCACTCCGTGCGCTCTTTTTGCTCGCCGGTTTGCTTGTCCTTCCAACTTTCGTTGGTGGCTATTGTTAAATTGGTCACCGCCGATCCGCTGGGCATGTAGCGCGTTTCGGGATCTCCCCCGAGGTTACCGACGATGATGACTTTGTTAATTCCGCGGGCCATAGCAGATCCCCTCTCAGATTATGCTGTTGTTTTTACCCCCGACCCGAAGGGTCGCGAGGGGTGCCTATTGTAGAGCCTGAGGGGCCAATTACCACCCCGATTTCTCTACGATTGCCGTCGAAACACGCCGGACATCGCCAGCCAGATCGCGGCAAGCAACGCGCAGACGAAGAACACGTCAGCGGGCCGGCCTGCGGCCAGATATCTGCCACCAATCAAGCCGCCGACGAATGCACCAAAGAACTGCGCGCTGGAGAACACACCCAGCGATGCACCGCGCGTCTCACCATCGGCCAGCATGGATAAACGGGCCGGCAAACCGGCCTCGAGAAAGTTGAAACCCGCGAAGAAGACGACAAGCGCGAGGAAAACCGGCCAAAACGCGACACCGAAAAATGACAGCATCAGCTCGCCTGCAAAGACCAGCGCAACGGCGATGCCGATCGTTACGGCTTTGCCCTTACGCTCATCACTGATGATCAACGGGATCGTGCCGATTAGCGACACCAGAAGCGCACCGATATACATGTGCCAGTGATCCGTCACTGGTAGTTCGAGCTCGTTCGCCAGCAGGAACGGCAGCGCAACGAAACTCGCCGTCAAAATCGCGTGCAAGAGGAAAACGTAGAGATCGAGCCGCAGTAAATCGGCGCGAAACGCCGGCTTCAGGTTCCATCGACTGGGACTCGGGGGCCGCTCAATGGCTTTTGGCAAACGTGTGAGCAGCAAGCCGCCGGCCACCGCAAGACCCGCAGCCAGCCAAAACAGGCTGGGCACACCATATGCTGCAGCGACCACCGGACCAACGATCAACGCGACCATGAAAGAGGCACCGATACCGATGCCGAAGAACGCCATCGAGCGAGTGCGTACCTCTTCTCGCGTGGCATCCGCGATTAGCGCCGTGAGTGTCGCTGATATTGCGCCTGCACCTTGCAGCAGGCGACCGACTATGACGACCCAGATCGTATCGCCGACTGCCGCCATCGCGCTTCCCGCGGCGAAAACAACCAATCCGCCGACCAGTACCGGTATGCGCCCTATGCGATCAGATAGCGCACCCAGGGGAATTTGCAGCCCAGCCTGGGTCAGCCCGTAGGCGCCGACCGCAAGGCCAATGAGAAGCGGGGTGGCCCCTTCGAGCGTGGCGGCGTAAAGCGATAAGACAGGTAGCAGCGCAAAAAGACCAAACATCCGCATCATGGCTATCAGCGCGACGATACCAACAGTCCGCTTTTCAGCAGGCAACATTGCCGCAATTTTGTTGTCAGTGTCTGTCGTCATTTGTCCAGGATTTTGCGCCACAGTCCGCGGGCGGCGTATATTAGCAGGTTGGTCGGCGTTTACTGATACCCCCTATGAAATTTATCGACATCCGCGGCGCGAGAACGCACAACCTGTGCAATATCGATCTGACACTGCCACGCGACAAACTGATCGTGTTTACGGGCCTGTCCGGCTCGGGCAAGTCTTCGCTCGCATTCGACACAATCTACGCCGAAGGCCAGCGACGATATGTCGAATCTTTGTCAGCTTATGCACGACAGTTCCTGTCGATGATGGAGAAGCCGGACGTCGATCATATCGATGGACTATCGCCAGCTATTTCGATCGAGCAGAAGTCGACATCACATAACCCGCGCTCAACAGTCGGCACGGTCACCGAGATCTACGACTACTTGCGGCTGCTGTATGCGCGCGCCGGCATTCCACGTTGCCCGGACCACGACACCAACCTCGAAGCGCAGACCGTCAGCCAGATGGTCGACCACGTCCTCGAAATGCCAGAGGGCACACGGCTTATGCTGCTCGCACCGGTTGTAGCGGATCGCAAGGGCGAACATGTGCATTTGATGCAAGACCTGATGGCGCAGGGATTCATCCGCGCACGCATCAATGGCGAAGTCTATGAACTCGACCAGCCACCGACGCTCGACCTGCGCAAGAAGCACCGCATCGATGCGATCGTCGATCGATTCAAAGTCAAAGACGACATCCGTTTGCGGCTCACCGAATCGTTCGAAACGGCGTTGCGGCTGGCGGATGGCGTCGCACGCATCGCGCGCATGGACGACCCGGACGCAGAAGAGGTCATTTTCTCCGACCGCTTCGCCTGCAATATCTGCGGCTATTCCCTGACCGAACTCGAGCCGCGCCTGTTCTCATTCAACAACCCGTCGGGTGCCTGCCCGGGTTGCGATGGCCTCGGCGTCAAACAGTATTTCGATCCGGATCGCGTCGTGGTCAATGCGGATCTGCCGCTGGCCGGCGGCGCCATCCGTGGCTGGGATCGCAAGACGACCTACTACTACCAGATGATCCAGAGCCTCGCATCACACTACGACTTTGATCTCGAAACGCCGTTCAATGAGCTTTCGAAAAAGTTACGTGACATCGTCCTGTACGGAAGCGACGGCGAGAAGATCAACTTCTTCTATGAAAATTCGCGCGGTATGCAAGTCAAGAAACTACATCGCTTCGAAGGTGTAATTCCCAACCTCGAACGCCGCTACCGCGAGACCGAGTCCGGCGCGGTGCGGGAAGAGCTTGCCAAGTTCCTGGCCAGCCAGGCCTGCCCCGATTGCGGCGGCACGCGCTTAAACCGGGCGGCCCGAAACGTCTTTATTCTCGGCAAGTCGTTACCCGAAATCTCCAATTTATCGGTAGGACACGCGCGGGAGTTTTTCGATACGCTCAAACTCGAAGGCTGGCGCGCCACTATCGCCGAGAAGATCGTTTCAGAAATCGGCGCACGCCTTGGCTTTCTTAGCGACGTCGGCCTCGACTATCTGTCTCTCGATCGCAGTGCTGAAACGCTGTCCGGTGGCGAGGCCCAGCGCATTCGTCTTGCGAGCCAGATCGGCTCTGGCCTCGTCGGTGTCATGTACATCCTTGACGAACCCTCAATCGGACTACACCAACGCGACAACAAGCGCTTGTTGGGTACGCTGACACATCTTCGCGATATCGGTAACACCGTTATCGTTGTCGAGCACGACGAAGAGGCAATCCTCTCGGCTGATCACGTCGTCGACCTCGGCCCCGGGGCCGGAGTTCACGGCGGTCGGATTGTCGTTGCGGGCACGCCGCAGGAAGTACGGGAACATCCAGAGTCGCTGACCGGCCAGTATCTCTCGGGCAAGCGCAAGATCGCGGTGCCTGACAAGCGCACCAAGCCGGACAGGGATCGTCAGATAACGATCGTCGACGCCACTGGTAACAATCTGAAAAACATCACGGCTTCGATTCCCGTGGGCCTGATGACCTGTGTTACCGGAGTATCCGGTTCTGGCAAGTCGACACTCGTAAACGACACGCTTTACAAAGCCGTTGCCGACCTGCTCAATCGCAGCAACCGCGGCCCGGCGCCACACGATGAAATTCGTGGGCTCGAGGCCATCGACCGAGTTATCGATATCAGCCAAAGCCCAATCGGCCGCACGCCACGATCAAACCCCGCCACCTATAGCGGTTTATTTACCCCGATTCGCGAACTGTTTGCCGGTACGCAAGAGTCTCGTTCTCGCGGCTACATGCCCGGGCGCTTCAGTTTCAACGTCAAGGGCGGCCGCTGTGAGGCCTGTCAAGGCGACGGCGTCATTAAGGTCGAGATGCACTTCCTGCCCGACGTTTACGTTCCTTGCGACCTTTGCCGAGGCAAGCGTTACAACCGCGAAACTCTTGAGATCCGTTACAAGGGCAAAACCATTCACGAAGTCCTCGACATGACCGTTGAGGACGCTGCCGAGTTCTTCAGGAATGTTCCGGTGGTCGCCAAAAAACTGCACACGCTGATTGACGTTGGCTTGTCCTATATTCGGCTCGGTCAGAATGCGACGACGTTGTCAGGCGGTGAGGCGCAGCGCATCAAGCTCGCCCGAGAACTGTCGAAACGGGACACCGGAAACACCCTGTACATTCTTGATGAGCCGACTACGGGACTGCACTTTCACGACATCGAACACTTACTGCGTGTGCTGCATCGACTTCGAGATCACGGCAACACGATTGTCGTCATCGAGCACAATCTTGATGTCATCAAGACAGCAGACTGGGTCATCGACCTGGGCCCGGAGGGTGGCGACGGCGGTGGTGAGATCATTGCAACCGGCACACCCGAAGATGTTGCTGCGAACAAGCAGTCGTTTACGGGCGAGTATCTGAAACCGCTCGTCGAATCGAAATAACTGTTACAGGTTCCTCGAGCATCTGCCCTTTGAGGTAGACGCTCTCGGTCGGCGCGTCAGATGGCTGCTGGTGTATTGCCTGCACGACGTCCATGCCGTCAACAACGTAACCAAACACGGCAAAACCCTGCCCGTCCGGATTTCTCTGCGCAGCAAAATCCAATGCGGGCTGCGCGCCGATGCAGATGAAAAATTCGGTCGATGCGGTACCAACATCGCCACGCGCCATCGAAATAGCTCCGTTCAGGTGCAACAATCCCGTGTCTTCAGTGGTCTCATGCGCGATGGGTTCGAACGGGCTATCGCCGGATCCGTTACCGCCCTGGATGACTGAAATTGGCGGACTGCCGTTGTCGTTCTCCGGAGAGACGACGCGGTAGAACGAGGTGCCATCCATGTGCCCGCCGTCGACAAGCCGCAGGAAGTTGTTTGCCGATATGGGTGCCGCTTCAGTGTTGATCTCAATATCGACCACTCCGAGGTCGGTCGTCATTCGCACACGCACACTTTCACTGTCTGCATCGCTGGCCAGCGCCGACAAACTCAGTATGCAGAAGAGAACCACACTGGATACTCGCATCATGTCGAGACATACCCCGCAGCTCTCAATTGCTTGTCCTGCAGGCCGCCGAGCAGGATCAACGCGATGACTGCCCCGAGCAACGCCCACGCCATGTCTGACTGCGTATCCCAGGCGTAACCCTGTGTCCCGAGGAAGGCTTCTGCAGCCTCGCCAGACAACAGCGCAACCCACCATTCGATCAGTTCGTAAAACGCGCTGATCGCCAAAGCCAGGCACACGATGAAGAAGTTTCGCCATGCTGGTCGGGTAATGACGCGCAGCCGAATGATAACCTCGCGCGCCACGATGGCCGGTACAAACCCTTGCGCAAAGTGACCAAGCTTGTCGTAGTTGTTGCGCGTCTGGTCGAAAGCCTCACGAACCCACTCGCCGAGCGGCACCTCGGCGTACGTGTAATGACCGCCGATCATCAGAATGACGCAATGGACGAGGATAAGAATGTAGGTCAGGCGCGTCAGCGGAAACCGCTCGCGTGTGAACCACAGGACGGCCGCGGCAGCCAGCGCCGGAAAAACCTCAAGCCACCAGGTTGGATAGTCATGCGGGCCGATGCCGGACCACACGAGCACAGCGAGAAAGATGACTATCCATGTCGATTGTAGCGTTTGCATGATTAGTCCTTATCCCGGCGTGCGCGGCTCCTAACTTCTTTTCGCCAGAAACCCTGGCTCGAGAAACACTGCCAAACCCAAGGCAGCCAGCGTAACAGAGCAAAGCTCAGCCACAAGGCCCAGGCAAGAATCAGTACTTTGTAAATCCACATCGGTACCGACCACGCCACCGCCGTTGGGAGCACGGACTCGCTGCGGTCAGCAAGCCAGCTCAGCGAGTTGCCAAAGCTGTTGAAACCGCTTACATGCATATCGGGCGTGCCGAGCAATCCATAAGGCAGGCTGGAGACTATGGCTCCTAGTGCAATTATTGTCGCGCCACCAATCACGATTTGTATGGCATTAAACACCAATGAGGGCACCTCGGCCTGCCACTTTTGTCGAGCACCACAAACAAGCAGCCACGCAATAACGATTCCGAGAACCGGCCAGCTGAATGTGCTGAATCCGAGCCCGAGCAACAACCAATGACGGGTGGTTAGTGGAGCAAGATTCGTTCGACCCAGAATCAGCGCGAAAATCAACAGGAAGACAAGTTCTGACCAATACAACACTGCTGGCCCAAGGCGGGGGCCGTTGGTTGCAAGCAGCCAACGATTGTCCGGCAGCTCCATGTTCAGGGAGATGTTGCTGGCAGGAGCACCTATGTCAACGGTTGGTGTACTGGTGCGACTCGAAATTTCCTCACCCGCTCGCCAGCTAATCTCGATGGAGTGCTCGCCCGGCAAGATCGGAACAGTCAGCTCACCGGCATCCGCTCGCAACGGCTCAAGATCACCATCAATCAGGACTTCGGTGACTTCGGCATTGTCAGGAAGTCGAATGACATGCTGTGCGCCTCGAGTACTTCGGTACTCAAGCTCCAGCGTCGAGGTCGTTGATCGACTGCCGTGCTCGACATTGATTTCAACGGAATCAAACGCCAGCGTTGAGCCCTTGCTGGCTTCGGGTCGCATTGCTTCAATCATTAGTGATTCGCCGCCTCGCGGAAAGAACTCGGCGATGCGAGCATCATCCGGAGCTTGCGGGTTCTCGCTTTCGGGCACGCCACTGAAATTCGCATGCCAGATACTGCCAACACCAACACGCCAAACCTCTTGCCAGGCAGCACCCTTTTCGGCTTTGAGCGCCAGCGGCGATTTGCGTGGCAAATTTGAGCGCCACGAGACGGAGCGTTGATTCGGGTTCATCGTTACGAGTACGCGACCGTCCGCAACCGTGAAGTCGCCAGTCACTATCGACTCGCCATCAATCAACGGAACTTCGAGTGTCAAAGCACCTTGTGTCGGCGCAACGCGAAACACAGTAGTTGTCAGTCGCCAATCGAGATCCAGGTCAATCGATCGATCGATACGCACAAACACCGGGAAACGGCTGCTTTCCCAACGCACATCGGCACTCCCGTCGCCTTCGGTTTGCAGGCGAGTCAATTGGAGCGACCCCGACAATAAACGACGGTCTTTGATGCCAGCGGCAAACCAGCCCTCGCTGTCAATTTCAATTACCCGCGGCGGAGTCGGAAACGGAACCTCAAGACTGTCGACAGCAGGAACCGGGCCGCTCAGCACGAGCGTATGTCGTCCCGCGGCAAGGCGGACCCAGAGCGACTCATCCTGACCCCGGAACACCTGCCCGGCTGCAGAGCCATCAAGGAGAATGGCGCGCGGGCGCCAGCCCTGCTCCGAACCCGGCAAAGGCACGGCAACGTCCGCCATCGCATGCACCGTTAGAGTCATACGGATGCTCTCGACACCAATCACAACATCAGCTGCGACCATTTCGGCGCAGCGCGGTGCACATTCCGGAGGTTCAACGAGACGGTTCTCGAGTTCACGCAGCAATTCAGGGTCAGGTGTTTGAGCCTCGACAGCAGGACTTGCAACCATCAGCAGCGTCAACAGACCGACCGCCATAAAACCACTCGCCGTTGCCCGGCCAAGAGCCATTCCGCCAGGCAGCTTGATACGACGTTTGAGTACCTCTGCAGCGAATACAGCTGTGAACAACAGCAGCATAATCACTTCGACGAAACGCGATATTGTCACGGCCCAGCGCGGCAAAATGACAAGCCGCATCGTCTGTTCGGCGTCTACCGGACCACTCCAGTTCAAGCGATACGAATTCCATGCCCACGA
>RCNB010003078.1_pt1 | contig 10028 bp, 7 predicted proteins | sample 2041321 | NCBI WGS metagenome assembly RCNB01 (sample SAMN09708232, study PRJNA481090) | Marine sediment metagenome, whole genome shotgun sequencing project.
ATTAAAGAATGGGATAATTATAATATTCTCTGTCCTAATTATGGAATTAGTATGACAATCGCTGATGTTGGATATCTTGCTTTATCAGGTGTTCATTGGCTTGATTTTAAAGAGCATAATTATACTGCAGATGATCAAATGAAGTTTTTTTCTAAGGGCTCATTAAATATGCCAAGAACATCTGAAGAAGGAGATATTTCTTATTCAAACGAAAAAGCTAAAATATCTTTTAAAAGACTAAAAGACAGACGTATTATTACATTAGATTTTCCACAATTTATGAATGGTAAGGGAATTAAAGGAGAATTAACATTATTCCAAGACCCTAATGCAGATAGTATGGTCATTGCCACTCCTTGGAAAAAAAAACCAACCCAATTTTACTATAATCAAAAAGTTAACTGCATGCCAACAAAAGGAACTATACAGCTTGGAACTGATTATTATGAATTCGATGAAAATACATGCTTTGCAGTACTTGATTGGGGAAGGGGAGTGTGGAAGTATAAAAATGAATGGTATTGGGGAAATGCTTCAGGAAGGTTAGCTGATGGAACGAAGATTGGATGGAATATAGGTTATGGGTTTGGGGATACTTCCGCAGCTACTGAAAATATGATATTTTATGATGGAAAAGCACATAAATTTGACAGTTTAACATTTGATTTCGACCCTAAAGACTATATGAAACCCTGGAAATTTGTGAGTAATGACGGTCGTTTTAATGTTACATGCGAACCAACTTTAGATAGAAGTACGAAAACTAATTTTATCATTTTGAAATCTCAATTACGTCAAATTTTTGGACGGTATTCTGGTAAAGTGGTCCTTGATGATGGAACAGAGGTTCAAGTTGATAATATAATGGGTTTTGCTGAATGGGTAAAAAATAGATGGTAATTATTTTTAAAATTTAAAGCTGGAAAAAAATGAGGGTAAAAGATAAAGTTGTAGTTTTGACAGGAGCAGCTTCCGGGATTGGAAGATCAACTGCTATACTCTTTGCAAAAGAAGGTGCAATTCAAGTACTTTCCGACATTGATGAAAAAGCCCTAAAGGAGACATATGGATTACTTAAAGAAGGAAAAGAAAATGCAACCATAATGAAAGTGGATGTTAGAAATCCTAATGAAGTAAAACTTATGATAGATTCAACCATTGAAAAATATGGTAGGATCGATGTTTTAATCGTTAATGCTGGGGTTGTAAGAGTCGGTCCCGTGGAAGATTTTCCAGACGAGGATTATGATCTCTTAATAGATGTAAATCTTAAAGGAACTCATTATACCTGTAAATATGCAGTTCCTTATTTTAAAAAACAGAAATTCGGTTCAATCATAACTTTAGCTTCTGTTGCCGCGCATATAGCACAAGTAGCCCACGCAAATTATTGTTCAACTAAAGCAGGCGTATTAGGATATACAAGATCTTTAGCGTTAGATTTAGCTCCATATAATGTGCGCGTTAACAGCGTGAGTCCTGGTGCTACTGATACGCCCATGCTTCAAAGTGATGTGGCAAAGCAAGCAAAAGATAGAGGAGTTAGTTACGAAGAAGTCAAGAAAGAATTCGAAGAAGAAGGGGTTATGGGCAGATGGGCAACACCAGAAGAAATCGCTAAGGGCATCCTTTTCTTGGCAACCGAAGACTCTTCTTACATGACGGGTGCCGATCTCAGACTTGATGGTGGATGGACTGCGAGATAATGAAAACGATTTCTCCTTTTTTAATTCAAAATTTTGAGAATATTTTTTTTCATTTTATCATTTTTACTTTAATTACTGAAAAGATTTTTTAATAGTTAAATGAGACCAGATCGTAAAAATTTAAGAAAAAATCTTTCTGCACTAAGGATTTGAGTGGATGAATAAATCTAAATTGCTCTAAAAACTCTCTGATTCGAATCACTCTATGAAAATGGTATCCATTATAAATTTATTGCGAGAGAACAGTATTGATGTTAGATCGTAGTACTGTCTAATTAGCAGTCTAGAATCTTTAAACATAATAATAATAAAGAATAATGCTTAAATTACTTAAGGAATGAGATAATTGGAATATTCTCTAAAATCTATGATCAAATCATCTCCATTTGTTCTTTTCGTCTTCCATATAGGAGATATTTCATACTCTGGTTTTGAGAAATCAATATCATTTAATTCATCAATTGAACTAATACTCCCTCTAAATAAATTATTGTATTCTTTTATAAAGTAAGACTCTATAAAACTTGAACCAATCCTCTTATACACTAAAGCGTTTTCATAAATTTTTTTCCACGACATACCATCCTTTCTGCATTGTATTATTAAGCGTTTCTTAAATTCATTGAATATTTCGGTCTTACTTGCAATTTTATTATATACAGTTCTTATTTGTTTCTGCGTCATCATAGTTTTTTCTGTTATTTCAGTGTAAGAAAGATGGTCTATTGCCCATTGTATCCATTTAGATTCAAGAATCCCATAATATTTTCTTTCTCTTGTCTTTTCCATTATTAAATCTTTAATACTTTCCCAATCAACGGATTTTTTCCAAGGTTCATATTTTTGCCATTGTTTAAAATCTAACTTCTCTTTACCTTTTAACCATTGTCCGAGCCAAGTATTTCTTCCCCTATAATCATTCTCATTAACTATTTCTTGCAAAAAAGCTCTAATTTCCTGAAACTCCTCTCGGGTTATAATTTTTGCTTTTTTTTCTCTAGTTAATATTTGTTCAATAGTTATCATTTCAATAATTGGTTTCATGAATCTTTTATTAGCTAAATACCGACTGTTTTCCCCAGATTCATCCGTTTTATAAAAAACTTTAACTAATAATCTTTTTATCATATCCTTAGAAACTTTAAGATCATAAAATTGATGTAAAGCCTTTCTTATATTTCCTTGACTATATCCATACATTAACATTGCACATATATCATACATTGGATAATTTATCTCGTTCAATGATTCTTTTGATCCATACGCGCTATTTAATCCGTGTGTAATATAGTTTCGACCATCAACTTCACCTTTTATATACGAAGTTTCTCTATCATGTCCAATAATTGCTGTTTTATCAAGCTCTACTACATCCATTTTAAATTTGCTTAATATTTCATTAAAAATGGGACCAACAACTTTCAATCTTATAGTGTGGAATCTAACATTACCCATCTCATCATAAAAATTCCTGATTTGGACATCATCGTATCCGCATGTTTTCATTACAGAAATAATTGCTGCATTTTTTATAGTCATAGCATCTCTATTTTGAGCATAAGCTTCAATTGCCTCAGCAATATGTTCGCCAAATCGAAATTTTTCATCATTTGTTGTAAAACCAAGATATGGTATATTCATGTATTCTCCAATTAAAGGAGTCCATCTATATAGAAGTGATCCATAAAGACCTTTCTCATAAGCATCTTTAAAATATTTTGAACTTGGTGTGATGAAATCTTCCCTTGAAAATATTTTTTGAACCTTACTTGGAATCTCTTTATTAGGATCAATAAATAATCGGTATTTTTGTGAATCAATAATTTGATTTAAAATAACATCTCCTTTTTCAATTATTTTTATTTTTACATTATCACTTCCATATTTTTTCTTAAAATTGGACCACCACTTGAGTTCCACTTCATCAATATCCTCTCTTGTCACTATTGTTATTTCATTTTCTTCATCTCTACTTGAAGTTCCATTTTTATTTTCAGTTTTTGTGGTACTAGCACGTGATGCTTGTTCTATAAAGAGTTTTTTACTTTCTTCAGCATAATTATCAATCAATTCTATAATTTTATCAACACTTTGTTTAATCTCAATGTTTTCAAGAGATGTTTCATCTTGACGCAACTTTTCAATTTCATTTCTAAATTGTTCTAATGCTTTTGAGTTAAATGACTCATTTTGTCTTAGTTTACTATTTAAATAATCCTCCCTGAAACCAAGTTTAATGCTCACTTCTGTAATATAAACTTTTCCATCTTCTATATTTTTTAACTCCTTTCTTGGATGATCTTTATGTTTCAAAGTTACCAAATTACCATTAGAGAGAATCCCAATTTTCGTTAATTCGTTCTGAATGTCATTTATTAGTTTATGCTCTAAATTATTGCTATCTACGAATCTCGCCAAATGGGGTAAGTTGTTGCTTTCTTCCAAGCTCTCATCTATTTTTTCATTCTTCATGTTGCCCAATTCACTAAAAATGTCTTCTTCTTGAGAGATTAATGAATATTCTCCATCAATATTTAAAAACACCTTTAAATTTTTTACCAACACTTTAATTTCATCCATGTTTAATATTTTGCTGAGTTTAGCCTCTTTAAATTGATGGTAGGCTGAAAAAAGTTCGAACGGAGAAATACCCTTAATAATAATATCAGGAGATTTACCCAATAATAAAGCACAAGTTCCCGCGTGAAGCAATGAATCGTAATATTCTTTAACCAGCAAAATATTTCCCTCTCGTGGAGTTGATTCATCTTTAATTTTCATACTTTGGAGTTGAATATTATTTAGAGTGTTAAGTAGCCACATCTCAAGAATTTTTCGCAATTCATCTGAAATCGGGACTAATTCGCGTGAATCATAAAATAGAGCGGATTTTTCACGGAACTCTTTCACGAATGTTGCATATTCAGTTACAATCTTATCGAATCCCAAACATATCATTTCATTGCTACTTGTGTGATAGTTCTCATCTTCAAGTGCTTTTCGTTGCTTCTTGCTCAGCACTTTCATGTAGGCTCGTGATAAGCCATCCATGTAGTTGCTCACGACTTGTGCCCCCCTTCCTATAGATGTGCAATACATCCATCCATGAAAGAACGCATTTCTCTCCTCTTGATGTCTTGTCTTGATCATGTTCATTAAGTCTTCTGAAAGGAAACTTTTTACATCAAATAAGCAAGCATTTACCGCGTGAAGAAAATTTCCGATAAAATCATCCGTGAACACCAAGGAAATCTTGTGTTTCGGACATTTCGGATATTTATGAAATCCGAAGATGCCGAATTTTAACGGCTTAATCTTCTTGAGGTGCGAACATCCAAAGTAAGGACAGATAGCAATGCGCTCTTTTTTCACCGTTTTCCTGCTGGCTTGTTTTTCTTTATTACTCATTCTAAGATCCTCACCTTCCTTTTTTTTTCTCTTTCCTTAGGTTGCATTCCTTCAATTTTTCGGAGTAATCCTGATAGCTCCTCCTCTAATTGAAGATAACTTAAGTTTAATTCCCGATAAAAATGTGAAGTGACCCAAGAAAAGGCATTTTCAGCATTAGTTAATGTGTGTGCTATTTTAATCGCCATTTTCAATAATGTCGGGTGATGATGAACTTCGCATTCCGAAAGAGCATGAACCATTTTCCAGATGTTACTTCCGAGTTGTCTGATTTCACCCAACAGATTTCTTTCAAATTCTGTCTTGTAAGCTTTTACTCTCTCCATGAGGATGAGAAGCTTTTCCGTGACTGTTTTGTCCTCTATCCCGATCATCTTTAATAACATCACATATCGGTAAGATGAGGAGAGGAGTTCACTTCCCAATGTCATTATCGGATCTTCTTTATGTGCATTGTTACCCTTCCGCTCTTTTGAAAACCTCAACCGAATGACTGCACATTTATAATTAAGAGATGTACGTAATTGCCTTGAGAACTCGCTTATTCGTGCAGAACCATTCGTATAATACCATTCAAGAAACCCTTCATCTCCCTTGCCTTCTAAAAGGAACGGATCGCTCAATAGATCATGAAATTCTAATGAACCATTCCACTCTTCTGCTATTTTTTCTTCACCCAGTGAAAATATTTTTATTAATTAAATAGAGGATACGATCATATTTATATATATCCTTGACCAGATACTAATAATCAAATAAGCTTTCAAAGATATTCCTAATTTAATCTAATAAATACACTTTTTCTCATCTAAATATGAGTAAAATGATGCTCATTAAAATTATATGATGATCCCTTGAAATATCTGATCTTTCTTAAAATAATGATATTCTAATATCCGAAATTAATTTCTTTTTCGTTTTTTCCTCTAATTTTTTACAAAATTACCTTTTTGACCTAATTAACATCCAATATATGTGAGGATATTTAAACAAAAAATGTAGATAAGATACAAAATTCAGTGATGGCGAGTCGATTCAAAAAACACTTGCTTCTCAAAAATATTAAATTGAAGTGATTTCACCTGGCGCCACAGACACTCCAATGTTGCAAAGTGATGTAGCTAAACAAGCTAAAGATAGAGGTGTTAAATACGAGGATGTTAGAAAAGAATTTGAAGAGGAAGGTGTAATGGGGAGATGGGCGAAACCTGAAGAGATTGCAACTGGGATTCTTTTTTTAGCCACTGACGAATCATCATATATGACTGGAGCAGATTTACGTCTAGATGGTGGATGGACGACACAATAAATTGAATTTTTTCAATTATTTTTTGAATTTTCTTAACTAAATTGATATTAATATTTATGAGAGGAAATATTTTTCTAAGTGTTAAATGACAATCATAGACATGCATATTCATTTAAAATATCGATCATCTTGTTCCAACCTTTCGATTGATGATTTATACAATAATTTATCTAGGTCTTTTGATGCCGTTTGTATTACAGATCATTGGAAATTAGCCCCTAAGAAATATAATCCCTTCCATGATGTTAAAATGTTTTATGGTGCTGAAATTAGTTGTAAATTGGGTGATATTTTAGCATATGGAATAAAATCCCTTCCTCTTAAAAAGAAAAATATTGATGCTGAAAAAGTTATAAAATTCATACATAAACAAGGAGGTATTGCAGTGTGTGCCCACCCCTACACGAATAGACATGAGGGTTTTGGGGAGTATGTTTATGACTATGAATTTGACGGAATTGAAATCAATGGAGCTTTAGATGAAAATTTTCATTTATTAGCCCAAAAGGCTGCAAATTCATTGGATATTCCAACGATAGGAGGTAGTGATGCTCATTCGATAAGACAACTAAACACATTTGGAACTAAATTTGAAAAACCAATAAATTCACTAACAGACATAATTGAAGCAGTTAAAAATAAGGAATGTGAGGCTATAAAAATTTAAAACATTTTTATAGATATTATTACATTGTCATACCTCCATCAACTAAAAGGCTTACGCCCGTACAAAATTTGTTTGTAGCAAGGAATAAAACACCTTCTGCGATTTCTTCGGGAGTTCCAAGACGACCCAATCTTTGGCGACCTATATATTGTTGTCTGATTTCATCATAATTACCTCCTTTTTCCCTGATTCTTTGTTCTAAAGAAGGTGAATCAGTTGTTCCTGGGCAAATCGCATTCACACAAATTTTGTCTTCAATATAATCAGCTGCCATTGCTCTCGTCATTGATAGTACTGCTCCTTTCGAAGCTGTATAAGCAGCTCTATTGGGTACACCTTTAAATGCTACTGAAGAAGAATTATTGACAATTACACCTTGTGTCTTTTTAAGGTAAGGAATTGCATATTTAGATACCAAATAAATACCTCGAACATTGACAGCCATAGTTCTGTCCCAATCTTCTGTGGAAATAGTATCAATTGCTCCACCTAGGACAATTCCTGCATTATTAAAAAGAATATCAATTCCATTAAATGCTTTAATAGTTTCATCTACAATTCTTTTAGCTTCGGCTTCATTTGACACATCTGCTTGTATAAATATTGCTTCTCCTCCTTCTGAAATAATTTTTTCAGCTACATCTTTAGCTGATTTAGATAAAGAATTGCAACACACCTTAGCTCCTTCTCTTGCGAATAATATAGCTGTCGCTTCTCCTATTCCTGCTCCAGCTCCTGTAATTATTGCTGTTTTTCCTTTTAATTTCAAGCTTACCATCTTTTAAAAAAAAATATATATCTTAATTAAAGATTTTATTTGATACTTTAAGATTTTTTTAGTTCTTCTAATCTCTTTTCGTGAAGAATTTTTAATTCTCTATTCATTTCTTGGAATTTATTGTAGTTGATTGGAAAGAAGCTAAACACGATTAAAGCAAGTACGCCAACAATAAATGGAATCAATGAAACCAGTAATTTTAGACCCAATAACGCTGATGGGGTTTGAGATTCGCTTCCTGCTTGAAATCCAAAAAAGAATTGCACAATTATTAAAGAAAAACCTGAAAGAACTATTGCTAATCTCGCTATTAAGGTTAATATTCCGTTATATGTTGCTTCTCGTCTTTTTCCTGTTTGTATTTCATCAAAATCTATTGCTGAACTAAAGGGTATCTCTGTCATTAAAATTCCACCTGTTCCGAATCCGGGAATTAGAGTAATTATTATCAGTGTAGTAAAGTCACCTACAAACAAGATAGGCAAAATTCCAACCGTAAAAATTCCAATTGCTAATAGTAATGCGTATTTCGGTCCTTTTTTAGCATATAACCATCTCCAAAAAGGAATACTAATAAGGGTACCCAATGCTACACCAACAGCCGCGAATCCTATTAAAGCATCATCCATTTTTAGTACAAATTTAGCGTATAAAGGAAGAGCTATTAAAGTTATGGCAAAACAGCTGTCAATTAGAGTATATGTTAAAGCCATTATCACAAATGGTTTATTCTTAAAAGTTTCCTTGAATGCAGGGATTAATGGTAAAGGCTTATCAATTTGGTATTCTTTCCTTTCTTTTATTCCGAGGAGAGAAAGAAGCATTGTTATTGATATCACTATTCCAAGAATCAGCCCGGTTAATGTCCAACCAATTGCGGAAGCTATAAGTGGAGGAAAAATAATACCGATTAATGAAGAAGTAAAAGCTATCGTATCTTTTATTGCTACTACTTTTGCCCGTTCTTTATCATCTTCATACATTTCAGTGTATAATGCTGACCATGCCGTCATTGCCAAAGTAAATCCTGTATCAAATAAGAATAACATAAAAAGAGCATGAAAAAAGATTTGAATCTCGGTAGTCCAGGGAACCCACCATAATAAAATGAATCCCAACCCCAGCGGAATTGTTCCAAATATTATATATGGCACTCGACGCCCCCACTTTGTAATCTTTTTATCCATATAATATCCAAATAACGGATCATTGATAGCATTCCATAAGCCATAAATTACGTAAATTAATCCAACGAGTTCAAGGGCTAATCCAACTTTTACCGCATAAAAAAATACAAAAAACACTCCCACCATATTATAAGGAAGTGCAGAAGTTACGCCGCCCATAGAATATAATAAGTACCCCCTAAGAGAATGGATTTTATCTTTTTCTTGAATATCATTTTCACTCATAATATGATTAACTAGATCTCATAAGTAATATATATAATTTTTATTGGGAAACAAATTAAAAAAAAAGTATGGATATTTTCTTTCTATACCCATTTAAGAAAAGTATTTAATACAAAATCGAATAGCGGGAAGAATATGATATCCAATCCCCAACATGTGTGGAGTTAAAGCTACACTTGGGTCGGAATATATCTCAAATTGATGATCAATTCCGTTCTCGAGTAATGATTCATGAATATTTTTAGCACCGTCAGTTAATCCAAATTCATCATCTACAGCGCAATTAAGCAGTAAATGGACTTGTTTAAAGGCTTCTGGGTTTTCCTTAATTAAATTATTAATATTATTCTTTCCCCACTTTTTTAGTAGTTCCTCATTAACCTCTACAATATTTCCCTCTTCATCTCGCTTAACTGTTGGTAATAATTGATTATTGGTATTGATAAGGTCTATCGTATCTATAATATCATTCCAAGCGGAGTCTCCAATCTCTGCATTCATTTTTGCACCAAAAATTTCTTCATATATTGGAATTCTTAATGACCAATTAGCACGTGACAAATCACGATCTCCTAAATTACCTGGACTTAAAGACGCAGCTGAGATAAATTTCTCAGGGTGATGCAGAGATAAATACAATGTTCCAAATCCCCCCATTGAACCTCCCATTAATGCTCTATGCTGTTTATCTGGAATCGTTCTATAATTTGAGTCTATATAATTAATTACATCTTGAATGATATAATCC
>RCNB010014703.1_pt1 | contig 10024 bp, 12 predicted proteins | sample 2041321 | NCBI WGS metagenome assembly RCNB01 (sample SAMN09708232, study PRJNA481090) | Marine sediment metagenome, whole genome shotgun sequencing project.
GAAGAATATTGAAATTCACTCTGATTTTCAATAATGAACTCACCAAGCGATTGATTTCGAATAGCCATTTTATATTTGTTATGAATTTTCCACAAATATCGCTATTTTTAAGAAAATGAGCCGATATTTGTTGGGCAAAAAGCTATCTATGGAAATTAATATCAGAAAAGCAACTGCAACCGATATGCCGCAGGTATTAGAGCTCATAGAAGAGTTGGCAGTTTTTGAGAAGGAACCGGATGCTGTGAAGATTTCTGCCCAAGACTTGCAAAACTATGGATATGGAAATACGCCAATGTTTGAATGTTTCGTGGCGGTAGTAGCTTCTGAAGTTGTAGGAGCCGCAATAGTATATTTTAGGTTTTCTACCTGGGTTGGACCTACTATACATTTGGAAGATTTAATCGTTCAACAATCAATGAGAAGGAAGGGAGTTGGTGAAAAGTTATACGCTGCAGTTATGCGTTATGGATATGATAAAGGTGTAAAACGTATTGAATGGAATGTTATTGATTGGAATGATGGTGCTATAAAATTTTATAAGAATAGTGGTGCAAAAGTCTTACCCGACTGGAGTGTTGTACAAATGGACGAAGAAGGGATTAATAATTATATCGAGAGACTAGATTAACTTGTTATAATTTTAATTTAGTGGAAAACTTACTACCTTGGTTTTCTTATATCGAATTATGGATAACAATACAATTCTTTAAATACGTGATAAAAATATTTAAATTTGGAGGGGCTTCTGTTAAGGATGCGGATGGAATTCGAAACCTTGCCTCAGTCATAGAGGTGACGAGAGAGAAGAAACTATTGGTCGTTGTTTCTGCCATGGGGAAGATGACTAACAGTCTAGAAGTTGTTGTCTCAAACTACTTTTCAAATAGAGAAGAATTAGATGCTTCTGTTAGTGAAGTTTATAACTTCCACCACAAAATTATTTCTGAAGTCTTTAATAATACTTCACATCCTGTTTTTAGTGAGATTCAAAAACTCTTTAAAGATTTGAACTATTTTCTGAAGCATTCAAAATCAAAAAATCACGCCTTTGTCTACGATCAAGTTGTTGGTTACGGAGAATTGGCCTCAACTACAATAATTTCAGCCTACCTTTCAGAAATAAAGATAAAAAATAAATTTCTTGATGTTCGAACTTGTATAAAAACCGATGATAATCATCGCGATGCAAATGTAGATTGGGAACTGACACAAAAGAATATCTTAAATTTTGTTAGTCCGAACGAGATTACAATTACCCAAGGTTTTTTGGGCGCTGAAGGAACAAATAATTTCACCACCACACTTGGACGAGAAGGAAGTGATTATACAGCTGCGATTTTTGGCTACTGTTTAAATGCCAAAAGCGTAACAATTTGGAAAGATGTGCCAGGAGTACTAAATGCAGATCCAAGATATTTCTCCAAAACTCAGTTACTAAATCATATTTCTTATAGAGAAGCTATCGAGTTAGCTTTTTATGGAGCTTCAGTTATTCATCCAAAGACATTACAACCTCTTCAACGAAAGGAAATTCCACTTTTCGTTAAATCGTTTATTAGTCCTCTTGACCAAGGTACTTGTGTTGGCAAAGGTGTTACACTTGACCCACAAGTCTCTTGCTTTATTCTAAAAAGAAATCAGGTGTTAATTTCATTATCATCGTTGGATTTTTCGTTTATGATGGAGGATAATATTAGTGCAGTTTTTAAACTCCTTCACAAGTATAAAATGAGGGTTCAGTTAATACAAAATTCAGCAATAAGTTTTTCCGTTTGTGTTGATAATAAGTTCAATAATTTAGATGCTTTGCTTGCAAAGCTGCGTGAAAGGTTTAAAGTGAAATGGAATGAAGGAGTGACACTTTATACCATAAGACATTCAAAACCAATAGAGATTCAGGCTATGACTAAAGGAAAAATGGTTATGGTCAAACAAGAAAGTAGAGATACCGTACAACTAGTTATAAAAGAATAGTTATTGTTTCGCTATATTTGTGTTTCCAATTAACCAAAAAAATTTCATGGGATTAGTCAATGCAAAAGAGGTTGCGAAAGCAATAAAAGTCGATAAATTTGGCTTTATTGGAACTTCTTTAGGTTGGGCATTGATGAAGGTATTAAATATTACTACAATAAATAAGATTTACGATAAACATAAACATTTAAAGGATTTAAATTTCATTAATGCGCTTCTCGATGAATTTGAAGTGAAATTTGAAATTCCTGAAGAGGACCTTAAAAGGATTCCGAAAACAGGAGGCTTCGTCACAATATCAAATCATCCTCTTGGCGGGATTGATGGAATTCTTTTGCTGAAAGTATTATTGGCTCACCGCGCAGATTTTAAAATTGTAGCCAACTTTTTATTGCATCGCATAGAACCTTTAAAGCCATATGTACTGCCTGTAAATCCTTTTGAGGATCATAAAGACGTGAAATCTAGTGTCCAAGGCATTAAAGCTGCATTAACGCATATAAGAGATGGACATCCATTAGGAATTTTCCCAGGCGGTGAAGTTTCGACCTATCGCGATGGGAAGTTACTCGTAGATCGTCCTTGGGAAGAAAGCGCAATGAAAATAGTAAAAAAGGCGAATGTCCCAGTAGTTCCAATATATTTTCACGAAAAATAGTAAGTTGTTTTATCGACTCGCGAAAATGAGCGATACCTTCCGAACTGCTAAATTACCTTCCGAATTGCTAACACAGAAGGATCGGATAATAAAAGTACGTATTGGAAATCCTATCTCAGTAGCCAGTCAAAACGAGCATACTTCATTACCTGCTTTTACGGAGTTTCTTCGGAAGAAAACCTATATGCTCTCTAATGCTTTTGAGAAGAAAAAATTGCTGGATGGAATTCCTAAATCCTTAAAAATTCCTAAGGCCCCCAAAAAGATTGCCGGTGCAGTTTCAGTTGATGAATTGGAAAAGGAAATAGAGTCATTGCGCGTAAATGACAAGAGACTTTTAACGAGCAAGAATTATGAGGTATTCCTGGCACAAGCTGATCTTATCCCGAATATATTGCAAGAAATTGGACGCCTAAGAGAAAAGACGTTTAGAGAAATAGGGGAAGGAACCAATAATCCAACCGACTTAGATAAATTCGATTCTTATTATCATCATATGTTTTTATGGGATACCGAGGCTCATAAAATGGCAGGGGCTTATCGCATGGGACTTGGATCCATGATTTTTCCTAGGTTCGGAATTGATGGATTTTATTTACAGGATTTGTTCCGATTCGAACCCGAGTTATATCCGATGATGAGTGAGTCTATTGAAATGGGCAGGGCATTCGTAATTAAAACAGCGTCCAATGCCACTTTTTTTACTATGGAAAGGTATCGTGCATTGCACACTTCGTTATCCAGAACATCGTTATTTAATTGGAGGAGTAAGTATAAGCAATAAGTTTTCTGAATTTTCGAAATCTTTGATGATCGAGTTTATGAAATCTAATTACTATGACCCTTATGTCGCACAATACATCAATCCGAAGAAGGAATTTAAGGTGACACTGAAGGATGCCGATAAAGACTTTATTTTCGACGCAAGTGAAGCCGATTTAAATAAGTTTGATAAAATTATTGATGAGGTTGAACCTGGAAGTCTTCGCCTACCAGTTTTAATTAAAAAATATATCAAACAGAATGCAAAAGTAGTTGCATTCAATGTAGATCCGCTTTTTAACAATGCAGTTGACGGGTTAATGTACATTCGTATTGCCGATCTTCCTGAGAGTACGGTAAAACCGGTTATGGAAGAGTTTCAGGCGGAGCTTGAGAAAAAGTATGCCGACAGTGGAAAGACCTCCGAGGAGGAGTAATCTTCTTTTTTTTTTGAAACCAAGAAAGCAGCAAAAATTATAAGGATATTAGGCGAGTAATTTTTTTCTGAAGAAACTTTAAATTCAAATCTATTTACCAAACCACTTAGCAATTACATTTTCAGCAGGTTTGAAACGAGGAGAAAAATTTAGGTTTTTAGCTACTAATTCTTCTCTACTGCGAGTATCCCATTGCCAAATATATAGGCCTGCGAACCATTTCTTTGACCATAGCTTTTGAAATAAAGCTTCATACGCCAACGCTTGAGTTCGATCCGATTTTTGCATGTGTAATATGCTAAGCTGTGAGCCCCACTCCCATGGTTTTATAGTACTAGAAGCTTCACTTTTATAACCCACTTCTGTAAAAAGAATTGGTTTTTCATGTGTTTGGGATAGTTGCTCTAGTTTCATTATATGCTCATCCCAACCTTTTTTGATGGTCTCCAAATCGGGAGTTTTGGTGGCGGTTAACGGAAAATAGGCTTGAATGCCAATATAATCCAATTGATCCCAAAAAGGTATGGTCTCCAGGTCGTCATTCCAATTGGCGGCATAGGTGAGTTGGCCTCGGTAAATTGTCTTTATTTCATTAATTAGTCGCCTCCATTTTTCAGGCTGTTGGACTATGGAGGTTTTTAATTCAGTGCCAACGCAGAAGAGTTCCACATTGTTTTCTTGCGCCATTTTTGCGAAGTGCAGCATATTGATACGATAGGAATCGAACCAACTATCCCATTGGGTTTTGGATGATAAGTTGATGTTGGAACGCCACCCACTATTCATCCATAAGTGAGGTTTCAGATGCACTCTAATTCCTTTTTCATGCAAACTAGTGATACTCTCAATATGCATGGAGTCACGTCGTGACCAAGTTTCATAGGTGTCCCGAATTCTCACCGCAGCGGTTTGCTCATCTTCTTGATCAAAAAATGGAATTACAGCCACCCATTCGACATTGTTTTTCACCAATTCTGAAACGGCCACAGCATTGTTTCGATTCCATCCAAAAACGCTCATACCTCTATGAAGTCCATCTATATCATAGCAGTTATTCGAGACGCCACTTTGGTTTTCTACGGAAGTATCCCAGTGATATTCATAATTCTCCTGAGAATTGACATGGACAAGTGTTTTATAGCTGGAAATAAGCAATGCCAATGGCAATACAAGAAAAACTGTCAATCGCTTCAGAAAAACTTTTAATCCTTTTTTCTGAAAGGTCCTCACTAAATATCTAATTAAAAGAAATGTCCCTAGGACCAGGAGATAGAAAACATGGAAGCCTTTTAAAAAAGTCGCACTGGGTACTAGTTCAAAGAAAATGATGATACTTTCCTGTAGCGTACGATCGTTGAAAAAAAGTGCGATCACAATAAAAATGAACACGCCTAACCAAGTTAGGAGGTACACAATGAATGCGGTTCGGGCAAATTTTTTCATAAGACGTTCCTAGTTGGAGTCATAAAACTCTTAAAAGTTACAATTTACCTTAAAAGACATCGCGACCCTAAAATGTTGATTTCCCGAAAGTACACTAGTTTTTTCCAATTACAGCTACAATGGAATGATCTGATGAATCTGTGCCACATTAAACCCGTTGTCGATGACTTGCTGATAGGCGCTACTTTGGTTGTTGATTACAGGATTGGTATGATTAAAATGGATGAAATAAATCTTTTGTTTCTCTTCGGAAGGCAATCTTTTAAAAAGCTCCATACTTTCAATAATGAAGGGATGAGGTATTTCTGAAATGTCCCGACTGTTAATTTCCTCACCATCGAAAAAAGTTGCATCTCAACTTGAGATATTACTTCCGAAATATCCGTTTCCCACTTTCCCCATTTATCAATATCTGGTATAAATAATACGGACTTTTTCGGACCTATAATTTTAAACCCAACGGTTTCTGAAAATTCATCTCTATGCGGAACTGTGAAAGGTATAGCCTTAATGTTAGAAGTGAGTTCAATTTCTTTTTGATTTTCAATCTCCTGAAGGGCAATATTGTTAGTGCTTACCAACTGACTCCACGGGCCATTATTTTCGAGAAATTTCTTCATCCTTGGCATAGCATAAACGGGAACTTGATTTGCATTAATAGCTTCTTTTCCCAAATACATTAGGCCTGTGTAATGCCCAATATGAGCATGAGAGAGAAAGATTCCGTCAGGGAGTTCATCTTCAGAATTCGAAAACTGCTTCAGTTTTTTAACTTGTGAAGTGATATCAGGAGTGGCTTCAAAAAGGAAAGATTTATTGTTTTGTGGATCAATTATTCCTAATGAAACTACCTTCCGAAGGGGGTTGGACTTTTCAAATAGATTTTCACAACATGCTTTTTTACACGCCATATGTGGAGATCCCGCATCTTGTATTGTTCCTAATACAACAAGAGAAGTTTCAGAAACTATTGTTGTTAGTGTGTCTTTTTGATCAGGATCCGATTTAATGTTATTACATCCAATATGTAATAGAAACGATAAAAACAGTAACTGTAGTTTCATCACTCTAGATTTGAAAGTTACTTTGAAGGGGTAGGGTTTTCATCTTCATCTTTTTTCTCATCCTTATATTTTTTATGCAATTTGTACAGTCGAATCCCTAATCTCGCGAAGAGAATTATGGCAATTACAGTAACAATATCAAATGTGTTCATTGTTAGGCAAGTTAGGAAAATCTGTACTGTTTATGTACATATTATTTTGGTTCTATAATTAAAAAAACCGCTGTACTATCACCAATGTTTAGTACTTCGTGCCATTTAATACCCTCGTTGTAAAAATTGGTGCCGCTAGGTACTTTAATTTCTCTAACTCCCGTCGTGTCTTTAATCCTAAAGGTGCTTCCAGATAGTGTATATCCGAAGTGGGCACTGTGATAATGCCGTTCGTGACCTACTCCAGGCGGAAACGTGCATTTTAGCACTCTCAATTCCTCATTCTCTTTTATAAGTTCACATACCGCTTGATTGTTCCAACCTGCTTCCAACGGATCGGGCAACTTATTATTTGAGTCGCAACTAAATAATAGAGAGAAAACAATAATTCCTAAGCATAGGTTTTTAATGAATGAACTGAATAAGTTTATCATTTTATTATCCATTTGCCTTTTCAATACCTTTTAATGCTAGTAATCTTTTTGGAGCACTTTTAAGTGTAATCCCATATTGGATAGCAGCCTCTTCATTTTTATTCTGGGTAAGTAACCAATCGGCATATAACTCACGAGTAGGTTTCTGAATCGCTGGTGGGCCGTAACTATAGCTTATACTCTCCTCGAGTTCAATAGATTCTAAAAAATACTTTTCGGCTAAAGTCTTATCATTCTCAAGAGAAGCTCGCAAGGCTTCTAATTGGGTTTGTCTAATTTTAGATTCAACCAGATCTGTTTTGGAAGCTTCATCACGTGATACAGCCGAGCAGATTTTAGAATTATTATTGGAAACGACAAATGATTTCATATACATTGTTAGGCACTGTTAATATTTGGTGTTCGCTAACGGTTTTAAATAATTTTGATTTGCATATTCACCAATTTTAGCCCCGAGTTTATAACCTTCTTCTGAATCGTAGCGAAAATGAATACCTAAATAAACTCTAGATATTGATCCCTCCAATCCCGCCTGAGAAAAACTATTAAATGCGCGTGTTGGCGGTTCCATTTTTATCTTATCTGAATGCGGCCCAGCTTTGTCCACTTCTTCTGTGGTCATTATAAAATCGTACTTGTCGCCTGTTCCTAAAGTATTTGCTAAAACTGTCAGCGCGGCTGTGATTGCCGTACCATGAGCCGAAGGATATGATGGAAATGCATACGTATGTTTGTGTAAATTATTCCATTCAGAATCTGGTTCTGTATCAGGATTCTCGTCATTGGCAGCCCATCGGATAGCTGTGTAGGGCCGCCAATGATTATAATGAAATTTATTATCAAAAACACTAATGTAGGCATCATAAACTACCATATTTAGCAATGCAAAAACTCGTGCTGATTCCCAAAGATTCAGATTTTCTTTCACAACAAGGTCCCTAGCTAGGCGATTGTGGGAGTTTTCGATAAAATCTTTCCACCACATAGCTAAATGAGCCTGATCTTTTGTTCTTACCTTACTCTCAGAACTTCCAAATGCTTTAACTTCATTAAATGCTTTGGTGTATTCATCACTACTTATTTCAGGTGGAGGAGGAGATCTGAATTGATCTAGACTTGTTAGCATAAAAGGTTCAGCAGTTGCCATGCCAGCACCGAAGATAAAACCCTCCGGTGTTCCACTGTGTTCATTAAATTCTGCATATACTCCAGGCGCCATGGGATGCCATGTGTAATCTGCTTCTCCATTCCAATTATCACTAGAGCGGTTTTTTAAAATATTTAATGCTACTTCTTTTCCTAAATTTATTCCCTCAGTTTTAGAATCACTATCATTTACTGTTGCCAACCAATTATTTAGCTCAGCTTCTAAATCTTCTTTTTTGTCTGGAAATTGACTTATTACTATTTCATAGGCTACTTGGGCGGTAGTTGCTATTGGGTCGGCACTCGTGTTTTTACCTTCAAAGGAATAAATGGAATATAATGGTTGAATTGAATTTAAGGCATCATGAATTGCGACATGCATCAACGCCTCAGTTCTTACTCCTTTTAGTGTTAACAAATCATCCTCAGCACTTGCCATTTCCATTATTTTTTTATTCCAAGAAGTAATTATTTCAGAGCTGAAATTATCAGCTTCAATAACCTTAGTCTTGCAGCTTTGTAGAATTATTAAACTTAATAGAACAATTGAAAACTTAAAGCGTGTGAAATTTTTTCGATTTTTCATTTTTTCATTTTTTATAAATAGTGCATAACGAGTTTATATGAGATTTGTGTCGCTTGGCGCAGTTTTAATGAAGTCTTCCTCTAATTCTGTTGCGTACTTGTCTAGTTCAATATCCTCTATATGTTCCAATGCAGCAATGCCACTGTCGTAGTTTTGTTCTCCCCATAAACTATGGTTGTAGGTTATTGCTTCACCCCAAAAGGCCATTGGCATAAGCGGATCTTCTTCTTGGGCTTTTTGGAATTCTTCGCGGGCATCTTCATATTCAAAAGAGTGAAGTAATAATAGGCCTTTTTCAAAGTGGGGGATTGCTTTTTCTTTGCCGCTTATGGTAATGTTTGCTAGACCAAGGTAGTCGGTCTTTGTTTTCTCTTTTTTACATGAAAAAATAAGGAGAAGAGCTAAAGTTAATGCGAAATATTTCATGCTGAATAGATGGTTATAAAGAGGTTGTTTAGATATTCTAAATATATGAAATTTAGGGAACTATGCTTCCCTCTATTAGCGCGATCTGGAAAACAACGCAGGAAAAAATTTAATTACCACTGTGTTTTTTCACAATATCTGATACATCATTATATTTTTTCCAGCGAGTAGGTCGCACAAAATCTTGTCCAGAAATCATAACTTGAGCATTTGGATACTTTTCTTTAATAGCCGCCCAAGAAGTGTCTTCCCAATATATGTCTTCCAGTTTTTGAAGAAGAACTCCCTTCAGATCACCTGAAACAGCCTCATCAATTAATGGCCACCAGAGACTTTCAGTTTCTCGGTCCCATAAAATAAAGCCATCCAGACCTTCCCAAATTTCAGGATCATAATAAGTATAACCACTTACAGCGAAGGTGAGTAGCTTGTCTGCATAAGTTCGTTTATAAATAGCGCCCAGATCGGCTAATATACAATAGGCTGCAAATATTGGCTCCCCATCAATTACATCGTTTACAACTTCATGTCTCGTTAAATCTTTTACCGAATACGCTTTTGTTTCGTCGCCTTTATGTACTAACAAAAAACGTTGATTGTCCCTCCATCGAAAGTTTGCAACTGCAACCGATTCAAATTCTGGAGTTAGTAGGGCAGGAAAGGCTTCACGGCCTAAACCGTAATGAAACTGTTCCTCCTTAAGGTCAAGGTTATTAATTGTAAAATGCTGATTTGTTTCACCCCCAAATAACATCTTGTCCCCGTTTTCATAGAAAAATTTACCGTTATTTTTAGCACTGGGCCTCTGGGAAGTTACGACTGAAATAGAAAACAGAAGAAGGATTAACGTAAGGAAGCTTGATTTCATAGTATAAAAATTAATTTCATAAGGACTAACACCAATTTAACATTCAAATGTCGTAATAAAAATTAATTTGG
>RCNB010003080.1_pt1 | contig 10022 bp, 9 predicted proteins | sample 2041321 | NCBI WGS metagenome assembly RCNB01 (sample SAMN09708232, study PRJNA481090) | Marine sediment metagenome, whole genome shotgun sequencing project.
GATGACCTTGTTGAAGAAAAAGAGGATCAGACTGTAATAAAAATGAAGAAGTTTTATTTTCAAAAAGGAAATTATAAAGTAACACCCGAGGTGGCTGCTGAGCTGGACAAGGCTGCGATTGCAGTAAAAAGTTTTCCTCAATTGCAATTGCGAATAGAATCTCATACCGATAGTCGGGGTGGAGGTGCCACAAATTTTAGATTATCACAACGGCGCGCAGATGCCATGAAAGACTACTTAGAGCAGCATGGTGTTTCGACTTCAAATATTTTGTACTCCATTGGTTATGGAGAAGATAGAATAATCAATTCTTGTAAGAATGGGGTTTTCTGCCTTGAACAGTTGCATAATCAGAATGAGAGACAATTAATAGTTATCTTAAATTATGATCTCATATTTTAAGTTTACTTCTTTATTGATAGTGGTCTTGTGCATACTATCCGCACTAGTTACATAAATGCATGTAACACCTCTAATGGCATAATATCTCAATAGGCAAATCAAAAATTTTATCTTGGATACTCATTAATTATTGGGAATACTTATATTTAGACAAATAAATAGTTATATGAGTAGTAATTCTAAAGCTAAAAGGTATTGGAAAAAAAACCTGCAATACCTTTCAATTTTGTTAGGTATTTGGTTTTTGGTATCCTATGGTTTTGGAATTCTTTTCAAGGAAACCCTGGATACTATTCAATTAGGCGGGTTTAAACTTGGTTTTTGGTTTGCACAGCAGGGATCAATCTATGTCTTTGTTGTCCTGATATTTATATATGTCAGATTGATGAACCGCCTTGATAAGAAATACGGTTTCGACGAATAAATAAGACCAACCAAACTTATTCATTTTATGGATGTACAGACCTGGACATTAACCATTGTTGTCCTTACTTTTTTGCTTTATATAGGAATTGCAATATGGTCCAGAGCTAGTTCTACAAAAGATTTTTATGTTGCCGGGGGCCATGTTCCTGCCTTTGCTAACGGATTGGCTACCGCAGCAGATTGGATGTCGGCAGCATCTTTTCTTGGAATGGCCGGATTAATATCTTTTGACGGTTATGACGGTTCCGTATATTTAATGGGTTGGACCGGTGGATATGTACTACTTGCCCTTCTTCTTGCACCTTATCTCAGGAAATTTGGACAATTTACCGTACCCGACTTTATTGGCGATCGTTACTATTCCAATATAGCGCGTTCAGTTGCCGTTGTATGTGCCCTTATGGTTTCATTTACCTATGTGGCAGGTCAAATGCGGGGGGTAGGACTTGTTTTTTCCAGATTTCTGGAAGTCCCTATTAATACCGGAGTAATCATTGGTATGATTATCGTACTGTTTTATGCCGTTTTAGGGGGCATGAAAGGAATCACCTATACACAGGTAGCCCAATACTGCGTGTTGATTTTTGCTTTTATGGTACCGGCAATTTTTATTTCCATTCAAATGACTGGAAATTCAATTCCTCAATTAGGAATGGGTAGTAATGTAATTGGCGAAGGTGTTTCACTATTAGACAAGTTAGACGGATTATCCACAGAGCTTGGTTTTGATGAATACACCAAGGGTTCTAAGCCTATGATTGATGTATTTTTTATTACGGCAGCTTTAATGGTCGGTACTGCAGGCTTACCTCATGTCATTGTCAGGTTTTTTACTGTACCCAAAGTAAAGGATGCCAGGAAATCTGCAGGATATGCTCTGTTTTTTATAGCCATCTTGTATACCACAGCCCCTGCGATTGCGGTTTTTGCCAGAACAAATTTAATTGAGACGGTAAGCAATAAAAATTATGCTTCGATGCCTGCATGGTTCTCGAAATGGGAATCCACTGGCCTGTTAAAATTTGATGATAAAAATTCTGATGGGATTATTCAGTATGTAGCGGACCCCATGATTAATGAATTGGAAGTAGATAAGGATATTATTGTACTCGCTAACCCTGAGATAGCTAATTTACCCAATTGGGTAATTGCATTGGTGGCGGCAGGAGGATTGGCAGCTGCTCTTTCTACTGCAGCGGGTTTGTTGTTGGTTATCTCAACGTCGATATCACATGATCTAATTAAAAAGCAGTTCAAACCAGATATTTCGGATAAAAACGAATTGATTATTGCCAGAATGTCTGCTGTAGTTGCTGTTTGTATCGCTGGTTATTTTGGTATTAATCCCCCGGATTTTGTTGCAGCTACGGTTGCTCTGGCATTTGGTTTAGCCGCTGCCTCTTTTTTCCCAGCCATAGTAATGGGTATTTTTTATAAAAAGATGAACAAAGAAGGTGCTGTGGCCGGCATGGTAGTGGGTATAGTTGCAATGTTGTTTTATATGCTAAAGTTTAAGTTTGATATGTTTGGAGGGGGCACATCAAAAGATTGGTGGTTTGGAATTTCTCCCGAAGGCTTTGGTACTGTAGCTATGTTGCTTAACTTTATGGTTTCCATAATTATCTCCTTATTTACACCGGATCCTCCAAAAGAGGTACAGGAAATTGTGGAGAATATTCGAATACCAAGTGGTGTTGAGGAAGCAAATTCTCATTAAAATATAATTAGTATGAGTAATTATCACATTAAACATTTAGAGGAATATTTTCAGGTATATCGTAAGTCTGTTCAAAACCCTGAAGCTTTTTGGGAAGAAATAGCTGAAGAGCATTTTGTTTGGCGCTCAAAATGGGATAGAGTGCTAAGTTGGGATTTTACAAAACCTGAAATTAAATGGTTTGAAGGTGCAGAACTTAACATAACGGAAAACTGTCTGGATAGGCATCTGCCAACTAAACGCAATAACACTGCGATCATTTTTGAACCTAATGATCCTAAAGAAGAAGCGCAGCATATCACTTATGGGCAATTGCATGAAAGTGTATGCAGGATGGCTAATGTACTCAAGGAAAACGGAATAGAAAAGGGAGACCGTGTTTGTGTGTACCTGCCTATGATTCCAGAATTGGCCTATACTGTATTGGCCTGCGCCAGAGTTGGGGCCATACATTCTGTTGTTTTTGCCGGCTTTTCTTCAAATGCATTAGCTACCAGGATAAATGATTGTGACTGTAAAATGGTAATTACGTCTGACGGTTCCTACAGGGGTAATAAAACTATAGACCTGAAAGGTATTGTAGATGTAGCCCTTGAAGATTGCCCGGGAGTAGAAAAGGTTTTGGTGGTTGAGCGTACGGGAGGAAAAATAAAGATGAAGAAGAACCGGGATTTGTGGTTAAAACCATTATTGGAGAATGCTTATGCAGATAGTGATGCGGAACGTATGAATTCTGAAGATCCTCTTTTTATTCTTTATACATCAGGTTCAACAGGCAAGCCAAAAGGTATGGTACATACCTGTGCAGGCTATATGATATATACTGCTTATACCTTTAAAAATATATTTCAATACAGGGATGGTGATGTGTATTGGTGTACAGCAGATATTGGCTGGATTACCGGTCATTCCTACATTATTTATGGTCCCCTGGCAAACGGGGCAACTACGGTTATGTTTGAAGGGGTTCCCTCATATCCGGATTATGGACGATTTTGGGAGGTTGTTGAAAAGCATAAAGTAAATCAGTTTTATACTGCGCCTACGGCAATAAGGGCATTGGCAAAGGAAAACCTGGAACATGTTGAAAAATATGATCTCTCTTCGCTTAAAGTTTTAGGATCTGTTGGCGAACCAATTAACGAAGAAGCCTGGCATTGGTATAATAACAATATAGGACACGGCAAAAGTCCTATTGTAGACACCTGGTGGCAAACAGAGACTGGTGGAATAATGATCTCACCTATACCGTATGTTACGCCAACAACGCCAACATATGCAACTTTACCATTTATAGGAATACAACCTGCACTCATGGACGAGGAAGGTCATGAAATTACGGGTATTCAGGTAGACGGAAGGTTGTGCATCAAGTTTCCATGGCCTTCAATAGCCAGAACCATATGGGGAGATCATGACAGGTACAGGGATACTTATTTTACAGCCTATAAAAACAAATATTTTACAGGGGATGGTGCCCTGAGAGACGAAGTAGGATATTACAGAATAACAGGTCGGGTTGATGATGTGATCATCGTTTCAGGTCATAATTTGGGGACTGCACCAATTGAAGATGCTATAAACGAACATCCTGCTGTGGCTGAATCTGCCATTGTTGGTTTCCCACATGATATAAAAGGAAATGCACTTTATGGCTTTGTGATTCTAAAGGAAATTGGGGAGGCCAGGGTTAAAGATAATCTTAGGAAAGAGATAAACCAGCAAATCACCGAACATATTGGCCCAATTGCCAAGTTAGACAAGATACAGTTTGTTTCCGGTTTACCTAAAACACGAAGTGGCAAGATCATGAGACGTATTTTACGAAAAATCGCATCTAAAGACACTGAAAACCTTGGAGATATTAGTACACTATTAAATCCTGAAGTAGTAAAAGAGGTTATGGATAACGTTTTATAGGCTTGAGTCGCTAACTTAAAAAAGAATCATCCAGCAATAATAAATTGCAAACAGCGACAGGAATATTATTCCGGCGAAAGTCAGGACCTGTAACCCCTTACTGGGATGAAAATTGTTAGGAAGATCATGACTCATTACGTTCTTTAGATTCATATAACCGACAATCGGAGCTAAAACAAAAGAAACAAAAGTTGCAAGTGCTACCAGGGTGCCCATATTCGCTCCAAAGGCTGTAATTACAATAAAATTAACGAGTGCCAAAAGGATAACCCCTGTGGCGTAATATTTCCTTCCGGTAAAATCTTTGTTCTTTGGGGTAAGCAAACCAACTATGTCAATACTTACCCTTGATATGGCGTCATGGGCAGTCATACAGGTGCTAAACATGGTGGCGAAGGCAGCTACAGCAATAAAAATATATGCCCAACTACCAATATGGGTAGTAAACAGTTGGACAACCTGATCTGCAAACGTAATGGCATTGCCGCTCAATTCGGTATTTGTGCCATAAAGGGTCATCCAGCCTATAATTAAAAAGAAAATAGCAAGTACGGCGGTCATTAAATACCCGGAGTTAAATTCCTGTAATGCTTCTTTTAATGAAGGTTTGACCTTATTTAATTTATATTTTTCCAAACTCCAAAGGCTGATCCAACTGGAAGCTTCAACGGCTGTGGGCATCCAACCAATTAACCCAATTAAAAACAAGATCCCCACCTCATTAAATATTGGAGGTCTAACAAATCCGGAAACCGGTTCTACCTGCCCTTTATAAATAACCAATAATGTAGTAACAAGTAATGCTACAAATAAAATAGAGATGACGAATTTTAAGGAGGTCTCCAGAAAGCGATACCGGCCTATGATTAGCAGGGTACTAATAAATATAAATAAACCAAGGGCAACCATGGCAACAGAAATATTCTGAACATTAAACAGGTTAATAAACAATCCGGCAGTCACCACGTAAAGTGCCGCCAGGATTGTAAATGTGGTTACCAGAGTAATAAAAGCATAAAGCCATAAATAACCTTTACCCCGATTGAGATATCCTTCTATCAGGGTTTTATTGGTTACATTGGTATATCGTATTCCGAATTCGAAAAAAGGGTATTTTAAAATATTGGCCAGGATGATTGGTATTACCATAACCCAGCCGTACTGCGCACCTGCTTTGGTTGATAATACCAAATGCGATGTGCCTATAGCCATACTTGCAAACAACAACCCGGGACCAAGGTTTTTAAGCAGTTTTTTAAACTTTGACATGTGTGGTTGGGTTAACTTTCAGTGACTAAAATAGGTTATTTTATACAAAAAAAGACGGCGCCTATTTTATCTCTATTTTTTCACCATAAAACCGGGGTTGTGTATTTAAAAGTAGATCTATAAATACTTTTACCCTTGCGAAATATTCCCGAAACTGAACCTTAGTACCTTGTTTCCCGGAAATCCCCTTGGCATTAAAACCTATAGCTTTAAGGCCTTTTTTCTCGGCGATATAAATGGCTCGTTCATTGTGAAATTGTTGAGAGATTACGGTAACACTATCAAGGCCAAAGATAAATTTTGCTCTAACCATAGAATCCAATGTTCGAAAACCTGCATAATCCAGATATATTTTATCAGTTGGTATCCCGCCTTCTACCAAGTCCTTTTTTATAGTAGTTGGTTCGTTATAGTAAATAGTTCCATTATCTCCACTTACTAAAACAAACTCTATTTTTCCTGCTTTATAAAGTGCTATGGTTGCGTCAATGCGATGTGCATAATACGGATTTATACCGCCCTCCACAAGCATTTTTGAAGTACCTAGTACCAAGCCAACTTTATTTTTGGGCATACTTGCCAGATCGGTAAAGATTTTTCCTCTGGCTGAAATTTCAATAGTAAAATTGGAAATCACTACTACGAGAATTGATAAGAGCAGCGCAATGGCCAATAAAAAACGATATTTCTTTTTAATGGATATTTTCATTTCAATTTTAAAGGTAAGAAAACGGCTGCTATCTTTTTGGGCATATGGACAAAAACAAAAAAAAGCAATTTCAACCTAAAAAATTGGACTTTTATATACTCGATTAGTTAATTTTAATACCGTAATCATCATCAATTGGTTAACATTTTAGTAATCAATTCCTGAGTATTAGGATTTTCACGTAATTCGCATAAATAAATTAAATTATGACATTATTTATAGATATGGATGAGGTAATAGCGGATACCTATCGGGCGCATATTGCGTTTTATAATAAAGAATTCGGAGCAAACCTAACAGTAGAAGATTGCAGTGGAGGTGAAGTATGGCAAAGTGTCCCTGAAGATCATAGAAGCGGGATTCACAAGCACTGTCATGAAGTAGGTTTTTTTCGGGCCCTGCCTCCTATAGAAGGAAGTAAAGAAGTGATAAAGGAGTTAACCAAAGTGTACGACGTTTTTATTGCTTCAGCGGCCATGCAATTTCCAAATTCATTAATTGAGAAGCACTATTGGTTAGATGAACACTTTCCTTTTATTAATTGGAAACGACGAATATTATGTGGGGATAAGCACATCCTTAGGGGAGATATACTTATAGATGACCGGAAATATAACCTGGAAAGTTTTGAGGGGAGATCCATTATTTTTACGTCACCACATAATATAAATACAAATGGGTTTGAGCGGGTAAATAACTGGCAGGAAGTAGCTGAAAAACTGTTGTAATTCTTAACAGATTTTCATAACCAAATAATTGCTTTTGAATAAATTCAAAAATTATTGAAACACGTTGCTTATACGAGTGTATTCTCCAAAGTCTCGGAAGATGCCAGCAGCAATTATTACGCCTATTTAGACATTAAAGCAATTACCATTCCCAACCAAATGCCAGTTTCCAGTAATAATCCGAATTACTTGCCCCGGCTGTAGGCCGGTTATCATAATTTAAAGTAATTCCAGTTTTTACATAGAAGTCAAGCGGCAGGTCATATTTTAAATCAAAATTCCAATCTACACGCCAACGACCACCATCGCTAATACTGGGATATGATATTAACCTGGTAATAATACTCAGATCTTTAATGTCGAACATATTGAGTTCCGTCCCTAATATCCCTTCCAAACTTGACTGGTCTCCTGAAATATTGGTAAATCGTTCATTGTTATATGATAAGCCTGTTAATACACCCCAATACATTTTATTTGTATTTACGATGTAATTTCCAACCCCCATGGAAACAATTGTCCTTAAATCTAACAGTTGTTCTGTGTTAGACAGAAAGGATACCTGAGGAGAAAGATACCAGTCTTTCGGGAGAAAATAATTAAAAACAAAAGAAGCGTCTTCCCTTCTGATATCTTCTGCATTGTCCTGAGTAGAACGCAGCATATTTGCATTGATAAGCGCTGACCATTTATCCTCGGTATATTTTAGGTTGGTTCCAAAGGTGAACTGTTTTAAGTTATTAGCTTTGGTAAAACTTATTCCAAAATCAATAGCGGCATCAAGCCTGCTCCAAAACCCATTTTCAACTGGCTGAAGTGAAACAATTTCAGATAAAGGTACTTCGGTTTCAATTACCCCTTCCCTATTGGTAATAATAAGGGAGTTATCTTCCTTAGATTTTATGCTGCCAACAATTCGACGGCCATCTACCAAGCTTGTCAAAAAAACGGATTGGGCATAGATTTTTTTAATCTTTAGCCATTCTATTGTAAAATCAGAATCACTATAATTGGTCTCTATAGTTAAAACACCCTTACTCAAAGATTTTATCTCTCCAATAATTACGGTGTTTGTGTCTAATAAAAGTGAGTCTGTTTGGGCCTGGCTTGCTGCACAAACAATAATTAGCAGAAATAAGCTAATTTGGAATTTCTGAAACATATGGAATCATTACTAGGTATTAAATCTAAAAAAAAATTATTTTTCAGATCATTACGAATAATTTTACCTGAATTACTTTGTGCTTTAAACAGCAGGTGAATTCTGTTTAATGAGCCTTTTTTATCAAGCTGCGGTATTTTAATTGAATGCTAATCTACTCTTTTAAACCCTCCTTCTTTAAAACGATATCTTGCCATAATTCCCCAATTGCCGGTATAAAAGTCAAAATCATTGGTGACTGCAAAACCCGGCCTCCAATCAAACCCTATAGTCAAAGGAAATTTAAAGGCATACTCTACTCCGAAGTTACCTGCAATATTAAAATCAAAATCATTTTCGAAAAAAAACTCAGGTCCTACCCCGGGGTAAAATTTTAGTCCCACTGGACCATCAGTAAGGGCAAACATCCAATCAAAATAGGTGCCCACACCAAAATAATCCAAATATACCGTAGGGTGAAGCCTTGGTGAGATCCCAAGAGGTATAGTTGCGTCTATGCCAGTATTATCGCCAAAACGGACACCCGCTTCAATATTAGAATTAGATTGACCATGTGTAGTTATGCTAAATGTTAAGCATAGTATAATCATTGCATATAAAATCTTTAGCTTTTTCATTAGGATAAAATTTGAGTTATTAGTGGTTTTAAGACAGGGTTAAAATTAGTTAAAATACGTCTGTCTATAAGAAAACTTCAGGAAAGTTTTTTACATTTTATAAATATCCGTTTTACGGTAAATATTAATGTTTTATTTCTAACAATCGTTCAATTCCGGAATCTGTCTTATGAGGATATTGAGATATTAATTGGACAAATGAGCTATCCTATATGTATAAATCACATAGGATGATGTGCATTAATTATTGATATAATTCTGCAGTTCTGCAATTTTTTCTGGAGCATTAAAAGCTCCTCCATAGAATGAGGTAACAGTAGCCGAAGTATTGTCTTTAATTCCTCTCGAGGAAACACACAAGTGCTTTGCATCTATAATTACAGCTACATCTGCGGTATTAAGTGCAGTTTGCAATTCAATTGCAATTTGGTTGGTTAGACGCTCCTGTACCTGTGGTCTTTTAGCATAATATTGAACTATGCGGTTTAACTTAGAAAGGCCTATAACCTTTCCAGAAGATATATAAGCCACGTGAGCTTTGCCCATAATAGGAACAAAATGGTGTTCGCAATTGGAGTAGAAGGTTATATCTTTTTCTACTAACATCTGATTGTACTGATACTTATTATCAAATAGGGCCACTTTGGGTTTGTTTTTTGGATCTAAGCCAGAAAAGATTTCATCTATGTACATTTTCGCAACACGTTTTGGAGTACCCCTAAGTGAATCATCATTCAGGTCCAAACCCATAACATCCATAATTTGTGCAAATAATTGCGCAATACTTTCCTTTTTTTCGTCATCACTAATTGCAAAGGCGTTTGGCTTCATCGGAGTTTCTAATCCGGTGTAGAGGTGATCATCACCAATTTCTTCATGCGTATACTCATTTAATAATTCTTCTGCTTCAATTAATGTATTCAATAGTATATCCTGATCTTTCATTTGGCGGTATTAATTATTAATTTCATTTCTCTTATCTGAGCAAACTGTCTGTTCTAAATGAGGCGCTAATTTTTCAGAAACATATTAATTTAAGTAACAGTAAAGATAAAATTAACGTTGGCATTCA
>RCNB010003082.1_pt1 | contig 10019 bp, 12 predicted proteins | sample 2041321 | NCBI WGS metagenome assembly RCNB01 (sample SAMN09708232, study PRJNA481090) | Marine sediment metagenome, whole genome shotgun sequencing project.
GCCATAACACTAAATAGTGGCTGACTTTCAGGTGATGCTGTATCAGGCTCCATTCCGTGACCAAAACCTCCGTCAGAATTTCGGTAAGCATAAACTGCATGAAAAGCACCTTCTTCATTTCCATTTTCAAAATGGAATTCAAACAAACGTCTTTCTGTCATTCTAGCATTGGTCAATATGAAGTCCCTTGCTTTTAAATAATTATTTTTTGATAGTTTCACTCTGTTTTTATTAGTAGTGGCTCAAATTACACACAATGCTAAGATATTATTAGTTTTAATGATTTATATCGAACGATACTGAAACAAGTTCAGCACAGTAAGCGAAGTTAATTTTTTAAAATTTGATAATCAATGGATTGTAGATAATTATAAAATGTTGTACCCTAGGGTTATTCTTTTGCGATACTATTATCCTTTCTTTATTAGGATTAAATTAGAGCGGACACAAACAAACTAAAAGGGATTGAACAATAAAAAAGTAGATAAAAGGTAAAACTAAATATCCCATAACATCTCGTGCTTGTATTTTAATACCTGCCGACATTATTGGCAATACGAGTAATAAGTAAAAAGGTTGTAGCAAGTTACTTAAACTTTCTCCATAGGCTACAGATAAAGACGCTCTTGAAATCATTGCAGTAATTTCTTCAGTTGGTAATCCTGCACCAATTTCTTTTACAGCATTAATAATACTTGGACCAACTACGGCAAATTCACCTCCAGCAGATGGAATTGCAAAATTGACAATGCCGCCAGTTAGATAGGCGAAAAAGGGATAAGAAGTTATGGTAGCTTGAGAGGCTAATAATTGTCCGAGTTTTTCACCCAAACCAGTATATAACATAATTCCCATAATACCAGCATAAAAAGGATATTGAAACAATATTCCAGAAATATTACTGCTTGATTGTTGCATTGAAATAACATATCGCATAGGTGTTTTATGCAGCAGCAAACCAACTATTATGAAAATAAAAATCATGATGTTAAAATTCAAATCAAATCCTTTTGTTTTAAAATGATAAATGATATAGACAAAACCCATGATGACAATAATCATTTGAAGGATAACACTATTATTCATTTTGTCAGAATAGGATTTAAATGGTAATTTTAGGCTTGATGCCTCCTCCTTTATAGTTTGTGTTTTTGAAGTTTCTTTAGTAATCAATAAATTGCTTATTTCTTTATTTTGTGCGTTCCTTGGCCGTAAAAAAAGTATAATCAGTGGTGCGGCAATAAGCATTGTAATAATCATTGCAATATTTAGGGTTGAACCAAGGGTATAAGATGTTGGAATAACATGAGTCAATACACCAGATTTAATTAAGAAATTATCTTCTGTATTTAAAAGTAATGGTATTGAACTTGAAAACCCCGAAACCCAGCTGCCACCAGAAAAGTAAACACATGCAATTAAAAACGGATAGTGAACCCCTTTAACGCGTAATGCTAATTCTCTAGCTAAAACACAGGTGATTACTATCCATCCAAAGCTTACAAGACTTAATAGTAAACCTATTAAAACAACTAAAAAATATACCTGTTTTGGAGAATTAATATGTCGAGCAAGTGAATCAATACCTTGCTTTACAATAGGAGACAAGGCGATGCTGAATCCTGTAATAATAATTAAAACAATTTGCATCGCAAACCCTAATAAATCAAAAAAACCATCATACCAGGAGATGATAATTTTAATGGGTGTTGTGTCTAACCAGAGATAAGCTCCAAGAGCTGTTATTAAAGTTAATAGTATTGCAAAAACAAATGCACTTGGCATATATTTTAAAAACAGATGCGTTAGTTTTTCTCCTAATTTTTCAATCATATTTCACTTTTTAAATAATGCCCAATGATTAAGATATCATTTGTTTATATCACTTTATACTGAAACAATTACAGCTCAAGTAAGCGAAGTTAATTTTTATCAAACAATCAATATTTTTCAATTAACTGTTTAGTATGGTATTCTACATGATAAGCGCTCCACATAACGATTTCACGTACGGGCATTTTACCCATTAACGGGTGAGGTAAAATAAGGTTATCTAGATCTTTGTCTTTCCATTTCTTAACCTTGTGTTGTAATTTTTTATTTTCTACTTTAAGTCTTGTAATAAGATAATTTTTGTCTTGTAGTTTAGGTGTTTTCATACTTTGAGAGCCTTTAAACGTAAATCCTTTAGCTTCGGGTAGGCGTTCTTGATAACGTTTTACAACAGCATCGAAATCACGGACTTCTCTGTTAGTGACACCGTATTTATATTTAAGCAAAAATTTAGGAAGGCTCAGTGCCGTATTTAATGGTTTTATACTTTGTAATAAGTGCAGTGCTTGTTGTCCTGTTGTCCATTTGTCTTCAGGACCGACTTCCCATTGCTCGTTGTCCTGCTGCTCTAACCAACTAATAAGAGTTTGATATTTGTCTTCAAGTAAATCGGCAATATCGTCTTTTCCCATTTAATTCCCTTTTTTATACAAGGGAATAAGATAAGAAACATTATAACCAAAAGCAATACCAAAACGACCGCTATCATAGGTACGGCCAAAACCTGGGATGAAAATATTTTCAAAATTATTGGGCTCAGTTTCAGAGATACGCGCTTTAAGTTGCACGTTGAACCCTACATAAATATTTTTCACTAACTCAGCTTTTAAACCCAGAATAATCTCAGCCCAAATTGCTGTTAGACCTTTAAACTCTTCTCCATCAGAAATTATAGTTTGCGGCCAACTTTGATTCGTAGTATAAACGGTATAGCTATTTCTGGTTTGACTAAATGAGCTTGCACCAACACGAAAGCCACTATAAATCATGTTTTCCATACCAAACCAGTTTTTATACATATTATAATCTACCCCACCTTTAAAATAACTTCCTTTTGCTGTAGCGTTTAAAAACTCATTGTATTTTGTTCTTTCTTCAGTACCTATTTCTCCAGCCACATACAGGTTTTTCGACAATCTATAATCAGCGTTGATTTCAAAACCGGTATAATCATCATCAATAATTGTTTTTGCTATTTTACTAAAGTCTCCACCAAGACGTAAGCCATATTTTTGAGCATGGCGAATGGAGTCATTTACAATACTATCGTTTTGTGACATTACTGAAAAAGTTGTCAGCAACGCAAATACCGAACTAATGATATATTTTAACATGTGCCGAGTTTTCATTTGTAATGTTAGCATTTAAAGTTTCAGAGTTTAAAACCCAGTTATCCGCATCGGTTTCAATGGATATGGCGATGTTATTAAAAATAGATTTATAACCACAAGCACGTGAAACATAAACATCTTCACGCTGATAGGTAATGTTAATAACATCAGTATTTCCTAATGCAATATCATCGGTGGTATCATCAGGGGTACCGTTATCATCAACATCATAATCTCGATGAAGTACAATTCTGGTCGCATTAGCTTCTGTTCTTAAAGGAATAACCAACGAATCTGTTGTAGTAATAAAAAGGTCATCAAAAATAACTACGTCATTATTGTCGTCTAAACCATAGGCAATAAAATCTGTGACCATTTTTGTCTCTTCTTGTTCAAGAATATCGTAAAACCTAAGTATTAATTGAGGTGTAGTTGGAGTGGTTTCTGCACAGATATCATCTTTTTCACAACTCAACATAATTAATGTAGTTATTAGGAGTGTGAAAGTGCTTAATTTAAAATATTTCATTTATTAAAAGTAAATTCTATAATTCAGAAATGGAAAATTTATTAATAATGCCGATTATCGTCGCTCTAAAAGTACAACATTTTCCACATGATGTGTTTGTGGAAACATATCTACAGCTTGAGTTTTGGTGACTTGATATACTGCATCCAATAACGCTAAATCTCTTGCTTGTGTTGCACTGTTGCAACTTACATATACAATTTTTTTTGGAGCAATATTTAATATTTGTTTAACAACATCTTTATGCATACCATCTCTAGGCGGATCTGTTATAATTACGTCTGGCTGACCATGAATATTGATAAAGTCTTGATTAAAAACAGTTTTCATATCACCAACATAAAACTCAACGTTGCTAAGATTATTTAATTGCGCATTCTCCTTTGCCGCCAAAACAGCATCAGGAACCGATTCTACACCAACAACATGTTTAGCTTGTTTGGCAACAAATTGTGCAATGGTACCTGTACCTGTGTATAAATCGTAAACAAGTTCGTTACCAGTTAGTCCGGCAAAATCTCTAGTAATTTTATATAGTTCGTAAGCTTGCTCAGAATTGGTCTGATAAAATGATTTTGCATTTATCTTAAATTTCAAACCTTCCATCTCTTCAAAAATATGGTCACGTCCGTGATAGCAAATAACTTTTTGGTCGTAAATGGTGTCATTGGCTTTTCCATTTACAACATATTGCAAAGATGTAATTTCCGGAAATGTTTCGGCTAAATAATCAAGCAATAATTCTCGCTTAGTTTTGTCTTCCTTATAAAACTGTATCAAAACCATAATTTCTCTAGTACTCGTGGTTCTAATCATCAAGGTTCTTAATAGCCCAGTTTGATTACGGGTATTGAAAAATTCTAATTTATTGGTTATGGCGAATTCTTTTACAGCATTTCTAATTGTATTTGAAGGATCTTCTTGTAAATGACATTTTTTAACATCAAGAATTTTGTCCCACATACCCGGAATATGAAATCCGAGTGCATTTTTATCACCCAAATCTTTGTCAGATTGTATTTCTTCAATCGTTAACCAGCGACTATCGCTAAACGAAAATTCCATTTTATTACGATAGAAGTATTGTTTTGCAGAGCCTAAAATTGGAGTAACCACTGGTAATTCAATATGTCCAAGTCTTGTGAGGTTATTAGTGACTTCTTTTTGTTTGTAGTATAATTGGTGTTCGTAAGACATATGTTGCCATTTACAACCACCACAGGTCCCAAAATGCTCACATACTGGTTCTGTTCTTTTATCAGATAACTTATGGAAGGCAATTGCTTTGCCTTCGTAATATGCTTTCCGTTTTTTAAAAGTTTGAACATCTACAACGTCACCAGGAACCGCATTTGGTAAAAATATGATTCTTCCGTCTGAGGCTTTGGCCACCGTTTTACCTTTGGCACCTGCATCTATAACTTCAACATTGGTAAATATTTCCTTTTTATTTCTTCTCGATCTAGACATGGCGCAAAAATAAGAAAGCATAATGTAACTCGAACAAAATTCAACTATCTTTATAAAACTTCAGTAAAAATTGAACCTATTATAGGTTTTCTCGTCTATTATGTAAAAGAAGGTGTTTAATGAGTGAAATCGAAAAACAAAAAGATGGACTTTTAGTTCTAGATTATTTATCTGGAAATAAAATAGCTATTAATGCATTGGTAAAGCGATGGCATAAACACTTTTGCACTAAAGCCTTCTTTGTCCTTAAAGATGCAGATGAGGCCAAAGACATAGCTCAAGAAAGTTGGCGCATTATCATAGGTAAATTAAAGACACTTAAAGAACCGAATAGTTTTGGAGGTTGGGCAATGAGGATTGTACAAACTAAATCTATTGACGCTCTCAGGCAAAAACAAAAAGAAAGGAAAGAGAAAGATGTCTTTAAAATTGGTGCTAGTATAGTAAACGAGCCATACGACGAAAAGACAATCCTTAAAAAAAAATTACACAACGCTATTTTAGAATTACCAACAAATCAAGAACAAGTGATAAAACTATTTTATTTAAATGAATTATCATTAAACGAGATATCTAAGTTGCTAAATATTAAAGCTGGAACGGTAAAATCTAGGTTGTTTCATGCTCGGGAAAAATTAAAATTAATCTTAAAAAACTATAATTATGAAAACTAATATGGAAGACATTGACAAACTAATAAAAGAAACTTTAACTCAAGAAGAAGCAAAGTTTTATGATGAGCTCGATGAGCAAAATATTTTTGAAATGCTTGGTGGGTTATTTAAAGGAAAGAATAAATGGATTATATATTTATTTAATATAGTGACCTTGGGTTTCTTTGCACTATTTATATATTGCGCTGTACAATTCTTTAATACTGATGTTACAAATGAACTTATTAAATGGGCTGTTTATGGTACGTTATTGATGATGGCAGTAAGTATGTTAAAGCTATTTCTCTGGATGCAAATGGATAAAAATGCGTTGCTTCGAGAGATGAAACGATTAGAGCTACAGGTTTCCTCTTTGTCAGGAAAAATATCTGACTAAGATTTTTGGAAATAACTAATATTTAGTAATTTGCGCCCCTCTAGGGATGATTTCTCTCCCACGCTGAATTTTCGATACTTCGAAAGGATAAAGGTACAGAAGGAATGGTTATTTTATCAATTTAAATTAAATTAAAATGGCTGTTTTAGACCACATTTCGTCGCAAGAAGCGATGGCATTAGAAAATAAGTATGGCGCACAGAATTATCACCCACTTCCTGTTGTATTGAATAGAGGGGAGGGCGTATTTGTTTGGGATGTTGAAGGTAAAAAGTATTATGATTTTTTATCTGCTTACTCTTCATTAAATCAAGGACATTGTCACCCAAAAATTGTAAATGCTTTGACTGAACAAGCACAACGATTAACCTTAACATCCAGAGCATTTTATAATGACATGCTGGGACGTTATGAAAAATTTGCAACAGAATTTTTTGGTTTTGATAAGTTATTGCCAATAAACTCAGGTGCTGAAGCTGTTGAAACTGCGTTGAAGGTTTGCAGAAAATGGGCTTATGAAGTAAAGGGTATTGACATTAATAAGGCTCAGATTATTGTTTGTGAAAACAACTTCCACGGAAGAACAACAACCATCATTTCTTTTAGTAATGATCCAGTGGCGAGGAAAAACTTTGGACCGTTCACAGAGGGATTTATCAAAATTGAATATGACAATTTACAAGCATTGGAAGATACACTAAAGAAGAACCCGAATGTTGCAGGATTCTTGGTAGAGCCAATTCAGGGTGAAGCAGGTGTTCATGTGCCAAGTGAAGGTTATTTAGCAAAAGCAAAGGCATTGTGTGAGCAATACAATGTTTTATTTCTTGCAGATGAAGTACAAACTGGAATTGCTAGAACTGGACGTTTGTTAGCTGTAGATCACGAGAATGTAAAACCTGACATTTTAATCCTTGGGAAAGCTTTAAGCGGAGGTGTTTATCCAGTGTCTGCAGTATTAGCTAATAATGAAATCATGAATGTGATAAGACCAGGTAACCACGGAAGTACTTTTGGAGGAAACCCTATTGCTGCTGCCGTGGCAATTGCAGCCTTAGAAGTGGTAAGAGATGAAAAATTGGCTGAAAATGCTAATTATTTGGGCAAAATATTTAGAGCCGAATTGAATAAATATATCACTAAAAGCAATTTGGTTAACTTGGTAAGAGGTAAAGGTCTGTTGAATGCTATTGTTCTTAATGATGATGAGGATAGCGATACAGCATGGAATATATGTTTACGATTAAGGGATAATGGATTGCTGGCCAAACCAACACATGGAAACATGATTCGTTTTGCACCTCCTTTGGTTATGACGGAAGAACAAATGTTAGATTGTTTAAATATTATAATTAAAACCTTAAAGACATTTGAAAATTAGTTTTCGAATTACTAGTATAAAAAAAAGCGACCATATGGTCGCTTTTTTTGTTTAAATATGTTTGATTATTATTGATTTTGAAATTGTTCCATCATTTGTTGAGATTGCTCCATTAATTCACCCCAACCAATAGTGTAAATTCTGTATATAGTGAAAAGTAAGTATAATACATTAATGATTAACACGACTAAGGCAACCGTTTTAGCCGTCTTCATGCCTTCAATATTATCGTAATTTTCAGGATTTGCATAAGCTTCTTTTAGTTTGCTATGAGCTATAAAAAAGGCAATACCAGCAAGAATGAATCCTATTCCTCCAAAGCAACAGCATAAAAATCCTAAAATTGCTAAAATATAAACGATTGTTGAGTTGAGTTTTTGTCTTTCCATGATTTAATTTAGTTGGTTATTTTTAATATGTAGTTAATTACGATAATTGCAATGTTTAAAACTACTAAAGTTATTTTAATTTTTTCTTGATATTTAATATTAAAAAAGAAGGTGTAAATAAAAAATAGAGCAAGAAGAATTAACGTATAAATAGCAGGGTACATCTTTAATGCAGCAATAAATTCGCCATGCAACAACAAAGATAAAGCTCTTTGTCCCCCGCATCCAAAACACTCAATACCTAAAATTTGCTTGCTTAAGCAGGGTAGCATATAATCTTCTGTAACGTTTAGGATAAACCTTAATGACATTTCACAAATTTATATAAAAAGACCACCTCATGTAAAATAGATATTGATTATTTTTGAACCCTACACTTTTAAAGCTTTTACTGATGCCAAATTCTAGAACACTTAATTTTATTTTTATCCTCGCTGGAGGAATTATAGCAATTTATGCTAAAGCGGGAGATTCACAAGACACTTATATCCTTCTTGGTGGTATTATGTTGCTTATGATTGGGTTATATAGGCTTTCAAAAGGAATTCCGAGTAAGAAATCTGATAATGAAACAAACAGTGTTGAAGAAGAGGAATAATGGAGTATAACGTTGGCGACCACATTGATGTTTTAGACGAAAATTTATCTGGAACCATTACTAAAATTTTGAACAATAACGTAATTATTGAAACTACTGATGGTTTTGAGTTGGAGTTTAATATTAACGAGATAGTAAAAATTAATGATAACAATGCACTTAATGTCAACGCATTTTCAAAAACCTCATTAAATGAAGCATTGGCTGAAAAAGAAACAAAAAAAAGAAAATCTATTAAGATAAAGCCCAAAGAGCGCATTCAAGCAGCCATGGAAGTAGATTTGCATATTCATCAGCTTACTAATTCTTCAAAAGGCATGGAAAAACATGAAATGCTAACATTACAACTTGATACAGCTAAACGTCAATTGGAATTTGCTATGCGCAAACGCATTCATCGCATTGTGTTTATACATGGTGTTGGGGAAGGTGTTCTAAAGTTAGAACTGGAATATCTTTTTAAGCGCTATGAGAATATAAAATTCTATGATGCTAATTATCAAAAATATGGTTTGGGAGCTACTGAAGTTTATGTTTTTCAGAATAAATAATTGGATATTAAAAATCTGGAGTAAGAGTTCTAGTATTAGAGGTTGCACTATCGCTTAATGTCCCTAAATCGAATACGTCTAAAGTTATTGTTGGAAATTGCACGCCTTCAACAAGTATAGCAACGGTAAATGTTTGTAAAATACTATGTACTCTATATGCTGTAGCATTTACAGTGGTTGCTATTGCATTGTTTAAATAATCTGGACCAATAGTATTGTCTGTAATATCATCGGCTGGGTTTTGATTTTGATTATTGTTTTCTTCGTCACGGGTCAATACATTATCACCGTCATCATCTGCATCTAAATAATCTGGTATTGAATCGCCATCAAAATCTTGTGCATCAACAGGGTTTCCATCATCATCTATATCTGGATTTTCAGAAGCGGTCGGTACATTATCACCATCGTCATCAAAATCCAAATAGTTTGGGATACCGTCACCATCAGTATCATCATCATTTAAATCGCCGTTACCATTAATATCTTCATTATCTGCCAAAATACCATCGTTATCATCTTCTACCAAGGTTGTTGTAATGGTTGCCGTGCCACCATCGCTTGAAGCATCACTTGTTATTTTTATATCAGCAGGAGGGACATCGTTACAAAAAAAGTTGGTTACAACGGTGTTGTAAGTTCTATAGCTAAAAGTATTGGAAGAACTTATGGTTATAGTTCTAGTTGGTGTTAAAACTTCTGCATAAACAGAATTGACATCTGTAAAATCATATTCCAAAATATCGCTCATTGTGAGTACTGGAGATGTTACTTGAAGTGACAGGGACTCGTCTGAGTCTGTATTTAAATTAAAAAACACCAATTCTCCACATTGACTAAAGGTGTCGTCGAAATCTAAATCAACCGTAATAATATCCCCATCATTT
>RCNB010003083.1_pt1 | contig 10018 bp, 4 predicted proteins | sample 2041321 | NCBI WGS metagenome assembly RCNB01 (sample SAMN09708232, study PRJNA481090) | Marine sediment metagenome, whole genome shotgun sequencing project.
ACTATAGGTACTCAACAGTTTGAAGAGCATACACGATTGATGACTGTTAAAGTTGGTGATGCTATAAGAGATAAGAATCCGATTGTTAAATCTAATTATACTATTGCTGATTGTTTAGTTCAAATGTCATCTGGTGGATTTGGAGCTGTTTCTATTGTTGATGATGAGAATGCAGCTATTGGATTTTTTAGTGACGGTGACTTGAGACGGTTTCTTGAAAAAGGAGGTGACATTAAAAGTACTTTGAAACAAAGCATTACATTAAAAAAACCGTTAACAATAAATTCTGATGAGCTGTTATTTAAGGCTCATGAATTATTTAACCTAAATAAAGTCGATGAGCTAGTGGTTGTCAATAAGGAAAATAAAGTAGTTGGCATGTTAGATGTTCAAGATTTAGTTTAAGACACTTTTTAAATTATTGATCAACATGAGTAGCGATAACAAATTAAATGATATTGGAGAATTTATTGAAGATAAAAATGTTATTGCCAAAAAGTTAAAAAATATCAAAGCATTAATTTTTGATTGGGATGGGGTCTTCCATAGTGGTTATAAGAAAAGTAATAAAGAAAGTTCTTTTTCTGAAGCTGATTCAATGGGGATTAACATGTTGCGTTTTTCTTATTATTTAAAGGACAATTCAATTCCGTACACGGCTATCGTAACCGGTGAAAATAATGAGACTGCTGGTTACTTTGCTGAAAGAGAGCATTTCGATCAAATATTCTTAAAGGTTAAAAATAAAGTCGAAATATTAGATTGGCTAACTCAAAATAAGGGGTTTTCAAACGATGAGGTCTTATTTGTATTCGATGATATTCTAGATTTAAGTATTGCCAAGGTTTGTGGCTTACGATTCATGGTGAATCGTAGTGCAAGTTTTATGCTAACATCCTATTGTAAATCACATAAGTTATGTGATTATATTACAAAAAATACTGCCGATAAACACGCTATAAGAGAAATTAGTGAGCTTGCCATATCCTTAATTGGAGATTATGACCAGGTTATTGAAAAACGAATTGAGTATAATGGGGATTATTTGAAATATATAGCAATTAGAAATTCTATAAAAACAAATTCATCCTTTAGAATAGAAATATGACTCTCATAGGAGTCATATTTCTATTCTTAAATATTACTTTATAAACTCTTCAAAAGTTTTCAATTTTAATTCTTCTAAAAACTTAACTTTTTTCTTAATTTTTGAATACTCTTTTTTAGCTTTTTCAAATCGCTCTTCAATAATACTTAAATTTTCTAACTCAGCATTTGATGGTTTATCAAAACTACCAGCAATCTTACTATAAAGACCAGCCATTTTTTCTCTTAATTGTGATTCTGCTGAACCAACATAATTATCTCCTGTAGTGATAACTAAAGTTTCTTTTAAGCCATTTAAACTACTTATTAGTTTTTTATTTTTAAGTTCCTCTGCTTTTACTAATATACCATCTAACTCATAAACCATGTATGCAAGTTCTTGCATCATATCATACATTTTCATAGTGGTTTTGTGCTTAAATGCTCTGCCCTCCTTGGTTAAGGGAGATTTAGGGTCATAAATAACTTCTAAATTGTGTTCGTATGTATTTTTCCCTTTGGTTAACACGGCCTTATATGCACCAGCTTCAACATTAGGTGTTGCAAACCCTCCGCCGGTATACGTTTTACCTTTGGCAACCTTTGGGCGCTTAATGCTATAATTCCAATTCACAATATTTATACCTTTCGATTTACCAGGCCCAATTTGACTGATTACCTTACCATTCATATCCTGAATTTCCATGGTCATTTTACCAAAAGTATGTCTCTTTTTTAAAAAATATTTAATTTGAGCAGCACGGCTCGGGTTTGAACCTCTGAATTGAGTTTCTGTACCAAAACGACTTCCGAAACTACCTTCTTCATTTATTATCGTTGGTTTAGATTCGAAAAAGTGAACATCTTTGGCCAATACTTCCTGGTTTATTTCCCGTAAAGGAGATATATCATCAATAATAATAACCCCTCTACCATGTGTACCCATTACTAGGTCATTGGTTTTCTTTTGCAAGTCTATAAAATGAACTGCCACGGCCGGCATGTTATTGGTAAATTTGTTCCAGTTTTCACCCCCATTAATGGTGATATAAAGTCCAAATTCAGTTCCTAAAAATAGTAGGTCTGGATTTACATAATCTTCCTGAATATTTCTAACAAAACCTTTAACATCATGGGAAATTATATTGGTCCAGGTTTTTCCAAAATCGATCGTTTTATATGTATATGGATTCATATCATTCATAGTATGCCCCTCAAATACTGCATAGGCAGTTCCTTTATCGAAAACACTGGCTTCTATGTGGTAACACCAAGTGTTTTTAGGTAAACCATCAATATTCATTGAAGTATTTACCCAAGTTGCGCCTGCATCTTGCGTTACTTGAACATTTCCATCATCAGTACCTACCCAAATTACATCTTGATCTAAAGTAGATTCGGCAATCGTAAAAATGGTAGTATGATTTTCAGCACCGGAATTATCTTTTGATAATCCACCTGATTCTTCTTGCATTTGTTTTTTAGGATCATTGGTGGTCAAATCTGGAGAAATAATTTTCCAGGTATCTCCCATATCTTCAGACCTGTGTAAGAATTGACTTCCCATATAAAAACGATCCGGTTGATGTGTGCTAATCGCCATAGGAGCATTCCAATTGAAACGCAACTTTGGAAAATCTTTCTGAGCCAAGGGCTGTACAGTTTTAATTCTTTTATTATCAACATCATATTTCCAAACATTACCTGCGCCTTGTGATTCTGAATAGATAATGTTTTTAGTTGGATGTTTTAATACTCTAAAACCATCACCACCACCTATAGAATTCCAATCTCTTGCTGCAATACCTCCGGGAGATGACGAAGGTCCGTACCAAGAACCATTATCTTGTAAACCACCGTATACATTATATGGTTCCGCATCGTCTACACTTATATGGTAAAATTGCGACAGAGGCAAATTTTCAACTATTTCCATAGTTGTGCCTCCATTCCAAGAACGATAAACACCACCATCTGTGCCGGCATACATTCTATCAGAGTCATTGATATCAAAAGTAATATCATGAATATCACTGTGCATATTACCTAGATTTTTAAATGTTTTACCCCCATCTCTAGAAATCGAACCAGTTAAACCTCCCTTAACAACAACATCAGGATTTTTAGGATCTATTACTATTCTTGAAAAATAGAATGGACGTACGGTAATACCAAAATCATTATTTAACTGTTTCCAACTTTTTCCGGCATCATCACTTCTGTACAACCCCTTCTTTTCGTCTTTTTCAGCTTCAATTACAGTATATAATATTTTTGGGTTTGATGGGGCAACAGCAATTGCCAATCTTCCTAGTTTTCCTTCTGGAAATCCATTGTGAATTTTGTTCCAGGTAGCACCTCCATCTGTAGATTTGTACAACGCACTATTTTCTCCACCAGATTCAAAAGACCAACCTGTGCGTCTAAATTCCCACATGGAAGCATATAGAGTATTCGGGTTTTCAAGATCTATAGCTAGATCAGCACAACCAGTTTTTTGATTTATGTATAAAACTTTATTCCAAGAAGTACCACCATCAGTTGTTTTGTAAACACCACGTTCTTCACTATTGCCCCAAAGTGCTCCTAAAACCGCTACATAAATTTCTTTAGAGTTTTTTGGATTTACAATAATATTTGCAATACGTTCAGATTTTTCAAAACCGATTTTGATCCAATTTGAACCGCCGTCAACAGATTTATATAAGCCATCGCCAATAGACACGCTATTACGAGTCCATGTTTCTCCAGTGCCAACATAAATGATATTGTCAGGATTATTAGGGTCCAGTGCAACGGCTCCAATAGATTGGCAATAATCATCGAAAATTGAATTGAATGTTGTGCCACCATCATTAGATTTCCATACCCCTCCACCGGCTGTACCTGCATAAATAATACGATTGTTTGTGGGATGATTTTCCATATCGTTAATACGGCCGCTCATCAATGCCGGACCAATTTGCCGAGCTGTGATATCTCCAAAAAGTTCCTTACCCTTTAGGGTAATCTTTTCCTGGGAATTTGCAAAATAATAAGGGGCTATTCCTAATAATAAAGCAAATACAATTACATTTTTCTTCATTGTAAGTTTAGTTAAGTTTACAAAAAAATCCCCAAAACTAATTTGAGGATTTCTAAGGTTCACGTTTATTTTTTTTCTTCGGTAACGATCTCTTCGGGAAATGCAAAAGCCTTATCATCAATTGCCGGATTGAGTTCAATAGAAGTAATGGCTATGGGAGCACCAGGTTGTCCTTTAATACCTTGGGTTAATGAGAATGGAAAATAGAGGCCATCAACCTCTTGGTAATCACTAAAAGTAACTTCAGAGACCATACCTTTTGCCTGACCAGATTTAATTTCAGTTTGCACTGCGATAGGCACAAAATTTTCGGCATCAAAAAAGTAAAAAGTTACGCTTTCTTCTTGCTTACCATCAATGGTAACAGGTTCTCTTATTAATTTAATTTTAAAGGTTTCAGCACCATCAATAGTTTCTTTACCTAAAAGCTCAACCGTATATCCTTTTTCTTTATAATCTATAAAAGGATCAGGAAAATCATTCATTTCTAATTTCATATTCGCTGTTGTCTCTGCATCACTTTTTTCAGCTTTCATGGTCTGAAAATTAGTACTCCATAAGGTTTCTCCATCAAACACCCCTTGTTTTACTTCCATCCCTTGAAAAGTGATAAGTGACATTTGCTTACCACTTTTAAGCTGAACTATTTCAAGTGGTATTTCCATACCTTGTTGGCTTATTTTAGCGATCATTTTCATACCCTCAACTTTTTTTAAGTTTTCAAGGCCGCCAATATTTTCAAAATAGGTAACAAGAATTTCATCAGCCGTTTGAGCGTTCATTGTAAAACTTGTACAAATTGCAAATAAGAGTAGTGTGATTTTTTTCATTTTATGTTTTTTGATTAATAAATTGTAACAATAAGTGCACTAAAATAAAAAAATGTTACATTATATCTAGAATTATATTTCATTATTTAAAGATGTTAATAAAAAGAAACTATTTTAAGTCTATGAAAAACATGAAATAGTTACTTTTAAAACTCTTAATATTTATTAAAAACTCTTTATCGATGTACTTAATTTTTGACACCGAAACAACTGGTTTACCTAAGAATTGGAAGGCCCCAATTACGGATATTGATAATTGGCCCAGGTGTATTCAAATTGCATGGCAATTACATGATGAGTTAGGTGAATTGATTGAGCATCAAGATTATTTGATTAAACCAGACGGATTTAACATCCCTTATGATGCCGAACAAATACATGGTATTTCTACTGCATTATCGCAGGAGAAGGGTAAATCCTTGGAGGAAGTTCTGAAGCTATTCAATGATGCGCTTAGTAAAGCCTCTTTTGTTGTTGGTCAGAATGTAGGTTTCGATTTGAATATTATGGGATGTGAATTTTATAGGAAAAATATTGAAACCAAACTTAACGATTTACCAATATTAGATACGTGTACCGAAACCACTGCCAAGTTATGTCAGTTGCCTGGTGGTAGAGGAGGTAAATTTAAGTTACCCACTTTAACTGAACTTCATCAGCATTTGTTTAATACTCCTTTTGTTGAAGCTCATAATGCTACTGCTGATGTTGAAGCGACTGCAAGATGTCTTTTCGAATTGATCAGAAAACAGGTCTTCACCATTGAAGAATTAGATGCTGCACCTGATTTTTTAGAAAAATTTAGAGATGAAAATCCTAAAGAAATTGAACTTGTCGGAATAAAGCATATTAATCTTAAAAAAGAAAGTGCCTCAATAAAAGAAAAACTTGCAAAAAATTTAATCAAGGATGCTGAAATAAAAAGTTTCATTGATAAAAATCTGGAAGATCAAAGTTTTTCTCATTTACATAATCATTCGCAATATTCTATATTACAATCAACAATAAGTGTTAAAAAATTAGTTCAATCTGCTGCCAATTTCCATATGCCTGCAGTTGCTTTAACTGATGTAGGAAATATGATGGGTGCTTTTACTTTTGTGAAAGAAGTACTGAAACACAACGAAGATTCTGAAACCCAAATAAAGCCCATTGTAGGTTGTGAATTTTATGTTTGTGAAGATCATCAAAACAAGTCGGTTAAAGATAACGGCTATCAAATAGTATTGTTAGCAAAAAATAAAAAAGGATATCACAATCTGTCAAAAATGGCATCTATTGCTTACATAGATGGGTTTTATTATGTGCCTCGTATTGATAAAAAAGTTATTGAGAAATACAAAGAAGACATTATTGTGTTGAGTGGGAATATGTATGGCGAGATTCCAAGTAAGATTTTGAATATTGGAGAAAAACAGGCTGAAGAAGCACTGTTATGGTGGAAAACCACTTTTGAAGAAGATTTTTATTTGGAGTTGAATGATCATAACCAAGAAAATGAACAGCATGTTAATGAAGTTTTATTGGCATTTTCTGAGCAGCATGGCGTTAAGTTAGTAGCTGCTAACAGCACTTATTATAATGATAAGAATGACGCCAAATCACACGATATTTTATTATGTGTGAAAGATGGCGAAAAAGAAGCAACACCAATAGGAAAAGGAAGGGGCTTTCGATATGGATTACCAAATAATGAATACTATTTTAAGAGTCAGGAGAAGATGAAACAATTGTTTCAAAAAACACCTGAAGCAATTATTAATATCCAAGAAATTGTAGATAAAATAGAAATTTATGAACTTCAACGGGATGTACTTCTTCCTAAATTTGAAATTCCGAATGAATTTATTGATGAAAAAGATGATGAAGATGGTGGTGTAAGGGGAGAAAATGCCTATTTGAAGTATCTGACATTTAAGGGTGCTGAAAAACGATATGGCAAGTTAGATACAGAAACGAAAGAACGGCTTGACTTTGAATTAAAAGTTATTGAAAATACCGGATACCCGGGATATTTTTTAATTGTACAAGATTTTATAAGCAAAGCTCGAGAAATGGGAGTCTCTGTAGGACCCGGTCGAGGTTCAGCCGCAGGATCAGCTGTGGCTTACAGTCTGAAAATAACTAATATTGACCCAATTGAATATAATTTACTTTTTGAACGTTTTTTGAATCCTGATCGTGTTTCATTACCCGATATTGATATTGATTTTGACGATGAAGGGCGGCAAAAAGTAATAGATTATGTCATTGACAAATACGGATCAAACCAAGTTGCTCAAATTATTACATATGGCACAATGGCTGCAAAATCTTCTATTAGAGATACAGCCAGAGTGTTAGACCTACCGCTTCCCGATGCGGATAGAATTGCCAAATTGGTTCCAAATACCAAGTTAGCCACCATTTTCGGCGAAGATGAAAAAAGCGTTGCAAAAATTGCAGAACTTCGTAATGATGAAATATTAAGGGTCAATGAACTTCGCAATCTGGCCGAAGGAAAAGATATTGAGGCACAAACTATCAATCAAGCAGTGGCACTTGAAGGATCCATAAGAAATATTGGGACACATGCTTGCGGGATTATTATCACACCTGAAGATATTACCAATCTAATTCCGGTTGCAACCGCAAGAGATTCAGATTTGTATGTTACGCAATTCGATAATTATGTTGTTGAAGATGCGGGACTGCTTAAGATGGATTTCTTAGGCTTAAAAACTTTGACATTAATTAAGAACACATGTAAAATTGTGAAAGCCCTGCATGGAAAAGAGTTAGACCCTGATGCTTTCCCCTTAGACGATGATAAAACCTATGAACTCTTTCAGCGAGGTGAAACCGTTGGTATTTTTCAGTACGAATCTTTGGGAATGCAAAAGCATTTGAAGTCTTTAAAACCTACAGAATTTGCTGATCTAATTGCAATGAATGCTTTGTACAGGCCGGGTCCAATGGAATATATTCCACTCTTTATACAGCGGAAACATGGTATAGAAGCTATTGAATATGATCTTCCTGAAATGAAGGAAATTTTAGTAGAAACCTATGGGGTTACTGTATATCAGGAGCAAGTAATGTTATTATCACAAAAGATAGCTGGTTTTACAAAAGGTGAGGCTGATGTGCTGCGAAAAGCAATGGGAAAAAAGATATTTTCATTACTTGAACAACTCAAGCCGAAGTTTATTAAGGGAGGTAAAAAGAACGGTCATCCAGAGGAGATATTAGAAAAGATCTGGAAAGACTGGGAAGCTTTTGCCGAATATGCCTTTAATAAATCACACTCAACATGTTATGCTTATATAGCCTATCAAACGGCATATTTAAAAGCACATTACCCTGCAGAGTATATGGCATCTGTGCTTTCAAATAACATGAATGATATCAAATCTGTCTCATTCTTTATGGACGAGTGCAAACGTGCTGGGATTGAAGTGTTGAGCCCTGACATAAATGAATCATTTTATAAGTTCGCTGTAAACAAACAGGGGGCTATCAGGTTTGGAATGGGAGCAATTAGAGGTGTTGGAGCCAATGCTGTTGAAGCTATAGTTTCAGAACGAAAGAAAAAGGGCAATTATAAATCCATTTTTGATGTAACCAAGCGTGTAGATCTAAGAGGAGCTACAAAAAAAGCTTTTGATGGATTGGTTTTGGCAGGTGCATTTGATTCTTTTGCAAATACGCATAGATCTCAATATTTTGAATTAGACGATAGAGGTGTAACATTTATAGAAAAAGCCATCCGTTATGGTAGTAAATTCCAAGAAAATGCGAATTCTGCCCAGGTTTCATTATTTGGAGAGACCTCTGAAATACAATTTGAAGAGCCTAAAATTCCTGAATGTGATCCTTGGAATATTATGGAAAAGCTAGCCAAAGAAAAGGAAGTAATTGGAATGTATATTTCAGGACATCCGCTTGACGATTATAGAACAGAAATGAAGAATTTTTGTAATGCACCGATTCATGTTTTTAATAATTTATCTGAGCTGTTAAATAAAGATTTGACAATTGGCGGTATTGTCACAAACGTACAACATAGAATCTCTAAAAATGGTAAAGGATGGGCAGCATTTTCTGTTGAAGATTATTCAGATGCCCATGAATTTAGAATGTTTGGCGAAGATTATTTAAAGTTCAAACATTTTTTGATACCCAATTCATTTTTGCATATTAAATTATCTGTACGTCCTGGCTGGAAGGAAGGCGACACGCGTATTCAATTCAACAGTATACAAATGTTGCAAGATGTATTGGAAACTTTGGCAAATAAATTGACATTACAATTAAATGTGTTGGAATTAGATGATGAAAAAATCCATTCAATAGAAGAAATTGTAAAGCAGTATAAAGGAAAAGATCACCTTAATTTTGTTGTTTATGATATGGAAGAGCAATTGAAGCTGCATATGCCCAGCAGAACATCTAAAGTTAAAATATCTCAGGAATTATTAACCTTATTAGACACAAAAGACCTGAAATATATATTAAATTAGTCTGGTCAAATATGATTTATTTTTTAGCATGATTTTGTATTTTTACAACCCTAATTTGAATCAATGAAATTACATTTTATTGCTGTTGGTGGCAGCGCCATGCATAACCTTGCGTTAGCCTTAAAGCAAAAGGGGTATCAAATAACTGGTAGTGATGATACCATTCATGAACCATCAAAATCGCGTTTAGAAAATAAAGGTTTATTACCTGCATATTACGGATGGTTTCCTGATAAAATCACCAATGAGTTGGATGCTATTATTTTGGGTATGCACGCCAAACTTGATAACCCCGAATTATTAAAAGCCAAAGCGTTAAATATAAAAATATATTCATACCCTGAATTTTTATACGAGCAATCGAAAAATAAAACACGTGTGGTTATTGGAGGTTCTCACGGTAAAACATCAATTACCTCGATGATCTTACATGTAATGCATTATCATGAAAAGGAAGTTGATTATATGGTTGGAGCTCAGTTAGAAGGTTTTGACAATATGGTGCATCTCACCGA
>RCNB010003084.1_pt1 | contig 10018 bp, 7 predicted proteins | sample 2041321 | NCBI WGS metagenome assembly RCNB01 (sample SAMN09708232, study PRJNA481090) | Marine sediment metagenome, whole genome shotgun sequencing project.
ATGGGGATTCTTATTTTAAATTAGAGAAAAACCAATTGGTTATCTATACCCTACCCAACAATGATGTAAAAACAGTCATTTCAAAAAAACAACTTACCCCAGCAGGGAAATTGGAACCTATAGAGGTCGCTCATTTTTCATTCTCGTTAGACCAACAAAAAATATTATTGTTTACCAATACTAAAAAAGTTTGGAGGCTAAATACGAAAGGGGATTATTGGGTTTTTAACTTTAAAACGAATACGCTAACACAAATTGGGAAAAGCTTTCCTTCTTCCTCCCTGATGTTTGCAAAATTCTCTCCAGATGGGAATATGATAGCTTATGTTTCTGATAACAATTTATATAGTGAAGATTACGCAAGTGGCAATGTTCAAGCCTTAACTTCCAATGGCACGGTTTCATTAATAAATGGAACTTTTGACTGGGCCTATGAGGAAGAGTTTGCTTGTAGAGATGGATTTCGTTGGAGCCCAGACAGTAAATCTATTGCCTATTGGCAGATCGATGCAAGCGCCATCAAGAAGTTTTATATGGTGAACAACACAGATTCCATTTATTCACAATTAGTGCCTTTAGAATATCCTAAAGTTGGCGAAAACCCTTCTGCCTGTAAAGTTGGTGTTGTAAAACTTTCCGATGCCAAAACAACATGGATGGATGTTCCTGGAGATGCATCTCAGAACTACTTAGTAAGAATGGAGTTTATTCCAACCACCAATAAGCTTTTAATCCAACAATTAAACAGGAAACAAAACAAGAGTAAGTTATACATTGCAGATGCTTTAAAAGGGAACACAAATAGTATTCATGAAGAATCAGACGAAGCATGGGTAGATCCATTTCAATTGGGCAATCCCTATGAAATAGGTTACACTAATAATTTTAGTTTTTTAAAAGAAACGAATAGTATTCTTTGGGCATCTGAAAAAGATGGCTGGAGGCACTTGTACCAAGTTTCTTTAGAAGGGAAACCAGAGATACTAATAACAAAAGGTGAATACGATGTTATCGATTTAAAACACATCAATATAAAAGAAGGATATGTGTATTATTTAGCCTCACCAGATAATGCCACTCAAAAGTATTTATATAAGTCTAAGTTAAACGGTAAAGGAATAAACGAATTAGTAAGTCCTGAAAGTTTAAAAGGAACTCACGATTATTCTTTTTCTTCAAATGGTAAATATGCATCTCATACTTTTTCAAATCATTATACTCCATCTTCTAAAGAGTTTATTAGCGTTGCTAATCACAAAGCTTTGACCGAAGAAGAAAGTATCATTAATAACGTAAAAAAAATAGAAGAAAAACCAACAACGGAGTTCTTTACCATAACCACCGCAGACAATATTGAAATGGACGGATGGATGGTAAAACCAACCAATTTTGATCCGAATAAAAAATATCCCGTGGTGTTTTATGTTTATACTGAACCCACTATGACTACAGTAAACGACTCCTATAATGTTACTAGAAATTGGGCTTATAGTGGAGATATGGCCGATGATGGGTATATCTACATTTCTCTAGATAACCGAGGGACTCCTGCTCCAAAAGGACGCGCATGGCGAAAGTCTATTTACAGAAAAATTGGGGTGGTGAACATAAACGATCAAGCTATGGCAGCCAGAGAAATCTTGAAATGGGATTTTGTAGATGCCGAACGGATAGCCGTTTGGGGCCATAGCGGAGGAGGAGCTGCCACATTAAATTTAATGTTTCAATACCCTGAGATTTACAAAACGGGGATTTCACTCTCTGCAGTTACAAATCAATTTACCTATGATAACATTTATCAAGAACGCCTCATGGGCTTACCTCAAGAAAACATGGAAGATTATATTGCAGCTTCTCCCATTACCTATGCCAAAAATCTAGAAGGGAATTTACTTTATATTCATGGAACAGGAGATGATAATGTCCATTATCAAAATGCAGAAATGTTATTAAATGAATTGATAAAATACAATAAGCAATTTCAATTTATGCCTTACCCAAACAGTACTCATGTATATGGAGGAGGAGTTGAAGGAACCTTTAAACATTTGTCAACTTTATATACCAATTACTTAAAACTACATTGTCCTCCTGGAGGAAGATAATGTTTGGTAAAAAACAACATATCATCAGTAATTAAATAATGAACAAAAAGACAATAAATCAATAAGAATAACGAAAGGCTAACAACGTGTATAACACATTGTTTTCTCTGTGTTTACTTGGAAAATCCTTCGGATTTTCCTCTGGTTTGTTTTCTTTTGCTAAATTAGTTGCTAAACCAAAACAACGCTCCATACACGAACACGTTGTGCACAAGCGATGAGAAAATAACTAACATATAATAAACCAAACATGAAAAACTATTTGATCATTATTTCAGTGATTTTTATAAGCCAACAGACTTTTTCCCAAGATTCTGTAAATGCGATTAAATACGGATCAAATCTGGATAAGGGAAAATATGCGACAATTGATGGAATTCAAATCTACTATGAAACATATGGACAAGGAACTCCATTATTATTGCTCCATGGAGGACTTGGTTCTATAGCAAATTTTGAAAAATGTATACCAGAACTGGCTAAGCATTATTTAATTATAGTACCTGATAGTCCTGGCCATGGTCGATCCAGCCAAACAGACTCTTTAAGTTATCCTTTACTTTCAAATTATATTTCTAAATTTATTGACTATCTCAAACTCGATAGTTTATATGTTATGGGGTGGAGTGATGGTGGTATCATAGGTTTATTACTTGCTGCCGAGAGACCTGATAAAGTAAAAAAGTTGATTGCAGTTGGTGCCAATACAAGACTAGATGGAATTAATGCTGAGCAAGTCGATTGGATGAGAAATGGTATGATCGATTGGGCAATGAATAATGAAGAATGGGTAAACAACTATTTATCATTAACTCCTCAGCCAGAAAAAATCGATACCTATTTAAAAAATACTCAAAAAATGTGGTTGACTGATATTTATATACCTCAAAACAAAATCAGATCCATTAAAATACCTACAATGATTTTGCAAGGAGATAAAGATGGGATCGAAATAGAACATGCTTTTGAATTATATAAAAATATAAGCAATTCTCAGATATGTATACTTCCAAATACATCTCATTTTGTTTTTAGTGAAAAGCCAGAATTAATGAATATAATTGCGATTGATTTTTTTAGTAATACTAAATAAATATTTAAATAAATCTGATAATTCGCCAGTGCACAACACGCAATATAGCAAAAAGCGGTGAAGTGCTTAATTGGAGCGGTTTTAGCCCGTCTCAACTTCATCACAGTTTGATAGTGAATCGCTCGCAATCCGCTTCATGCCATATTGCCACCGTTACAGCACATATGAGAAAAACCATCGGTAAAGACATAATTCCACTTCTGATTTCAGCAATTCTTGTGATAATCTCAATCGGAATTACATTGTTTACGGATTACACTCTGAATTACAAGCATTACGTTGGAATTGGACTCATTGGGATTTCTTCACTTCTGTATTTTAAAAACAAAAAACTATTTGTTTACTTTTTCGGATTGACCTTAATTCTCGGAATTGTCAATCTAATTGACATTTATTACTCAAACATAATTTTCGGAATTGGACCAATTAAATTCAATCCAATATTTCTGACTTTACTAATTATTTTCTTGGCTTTGAATAAAGAACTGTTGAACAAATTATTTCCTGAAAAGAAACTGACTGAAAAAGACTTGGCGGAAAGAAATGCGGAAAAAGAAAATCTGATTAAAAACTACGAACTGAAATTCCAATCAAAAACGGAATTGGAATTAGAAAATATTGCGGACGAAAAAAGTGGATTTGTAGAAGAGGCAAAAGTTGCTTCGAAAAACATTTTGCGGAATAAATACGTGCTGTAACACCGTATATAAAAAATTGCTTATTTTAGTCTAAACCAAAGGTCGTTGCACGTTTGCTACGTCTGAATTTCCTTCGGAAATTCCTCGCACGCAAACACTCAACTTTCCATATACATAAACGTTGGCCGTAATTCCTCACATTAGAAAATTCCAATTAATTTCTACCCCCTATGTCTTAGACATATTAAAAGCTTTAAGTTTACACATAAATCGGACTAATTATTGAATAAAATTGTACTTTAACTGACTTTAGTAAGAGTTAAAAAAAAGTATCTAAAAACAGATTTATGCCTTTATACATGGATTTTCACAGATTAGGTGATGAAGGGTTCACAGTAGATGACTTTCATAAAGCTCACGATGAAGATTTGGCCGTACAAGAAAGGTTTGACGTATTCGAATTGAAATATTGGGTAGATGTAGAGGCTAAAACGTTGTTCTGTCTGACACGAGCTCCAAATAAGGAGGCGTGCAATGAGGTTCATAAAAATTCACATGGAAATACGGCATGCAATATTATCGAGGTTTCTGATAATGAAGTCAATCTTTTTTTAGGTGAAGGAACAAGTATAAACGATTTAGCCTACACTAATTCAGGAGAACTGGATACCGGTTATCGCACTATTCTTATGATAGATATGGTAGATTTGACAGGTAAATATGAGCACTATTCTAATGAGGTAAATCGAATAATAGAGCAAAACAAAGGTGTTCCCATATTGCAACCAGATGATGATAATATGGTTTCATTCATCTTTGCTTCTGATGCAATATTAAGTGCTTTAGCTATTAATAAATTACTAAATTCAAATCCAGATAATATTGAGTATAACCTTTCTTTGGTTAGTGGAAAACCTGTTGACGAACACGGAAAAGACCTGTTCGAAGAAACCAAAAAGAAAGTACGATACTTATGCTCACTTGGATTGAATCAATCTATATACATTGATTCAGATACGAAAGCGCTTTCAGATAAAGAACAGCGTTCGACTAAAATAGATTTTAATGATTCTAAAGTTATTCAGCATAATGATTTCGTCTTTTTACTTCAATTGTTCGACATCTTAAATGAGCAATTGAACAATCAGGATTTCAAAAGTGAAACCTTAAATAAGTTATTAGGATTGAGCAAATCACAAGCTTATAGAAAAATAAAAGCATTAACTGGAGTAGCTCCCAATCAACTTTTACAGGAATTGCGTCTACGCAAATCACTTAGATCCATTGGTCAAAATAGCAAGAACATTGCTGAAATAGCCTACGATTTGGGGTTTAGTAGTCCTACTTATTTCACCAGGCTATTTAAAAAGAGGTTTGGTACTCTTCCCACGACATTCGCGAAAATCAACTAGAAAAAAGTACATTCCATTGTTAGTTCATGAATCAATTGTGACATTCTTTGAATAAATACTGACATCCTTCCAGTTTTTTAAGTTTCATATTTACAATATCAAACCCAATGTCTTAGCAGATGGCAGCTTCAATATTGGCAATTTACGGAAGAGACTTTGGGATTGCACCTTCTTTCATATTTCAGGCACGTCCTGTGAAAGCCGTTTCTGGAGGATCAGGCAAGTGGCCAATCGAAAAGACGAAAGAAATAATTAAACTAAATCAATAATTATGGGATCACAAAAAGTACAAGGAGAACTTTGGGGAAAGAGACCCAAAGACTGGGCTTCAATTCAGGAACCGACTGGAGATTCTGGATATGAACATGCATTGCAATCACTCAAAATAAAACCAACTCAAACTTTATTGGACGTTGGCTGCGGCACTGGTTACTTCAGTGACCTAGCTTATAAACAAGGTATCGATGTAACAGGAATTGATGCCAGTGAAGAATTTATTAAGCAGGCCAAAAAACGAAATACTGAGATAAAATTTTCTTCTGGTGAAATGGAAGAGCTGCCATTTGAGGACAGCACTTTCGGTTTTGTTTGTGGATTTAACTCATATCAATATGCTGCTAATATAAAAAATGCTTTATCCGAAGCAAATAGAGTTTTAAAGCATAAAGGAAAACTGGTAGTAATGATTTGGGGCAATAAAGAGGACTGTGAAGCACTGACATATTTAAAAGCTATAGGGAGTTTACTCCCACCTCCTCCTCCAGGAGCTACAGGACCATTTGCTCTTTCAGAAAATCAGTTATTGGAGAAAACTCTAGAAGAAGTTGGGTTTAAAATAAGTGCCAATGATGATGTAAACGCAATCTGGGATTATCCAAATACCGAAATAGCACTAAAAGGACTACTATCTGCTGGTCCAGTTGCCAAAGCTATTGACAATAGCAGTTTCGAAAAAGTATATGATGCAGTAGCCGCTGATATACAAGCGTACATTCAACAGAATGGAAGTGTCGTTTATAAGAATAAGTATAGAGTAGTGATTTGTGAAAAATAAGATTACAAATTAAATAACTACCGCCAACATTGTGTAAAAACAATGGCTAACAAGTCGTTTCTATCCAAATTTATCAATAAATTTGAGTATTATAAAGCGTAAGAACGTTTGTTGTATAAAGTCGCCACTGCTTTTATACGAGACCGTTGTGCAAAATTTATAACAACCCATCATTAAAAATCTACAATTCGGAAATTAATAATATTAGATGATGGAAAATAAGGTTGAGTTTTGACTATATCAACCAAATAAGTTATAATAAAACATAAACTCATGAAGTTAAAAACACTTAATAAAATTGGATTAATATTTGCCATGTTAATCCTATTAATTGGATGCAAAGAGCAAAACAAATCACGTAGTCAAAAATGGGTTGAGGACATAGCTTATTTTGAAAGTGAATACCAAAATGAATCCAATACATTTCCAAAAGACTCAATATCTAGTTGTAAGTTAATATTATCTACATTAAAGTCTCAGATTGATTCTCTATCAGATAATCAACTCATCTTACAATTGTCCAAATGTGTCGCTATGGCTAATAACGGACATACCAATATACCACTAAGTTTTATGGACAAAATACCTCTGAGATTCTATAGGTTTTCCAATGGACTTCATATTATAAAAACCGATAGTAATTCAAAAGAATACTTAGGTGCAAAAATTTTGAAAATAAATGGAATCGAGATTGAGGACATGGAAAAAAAACTTAATCCATATCTATCAGGAATAGACGACTGGAAAAAATTTAAAGTAACAGACTATTTATCAAGTCCAGAAATTTTAAATGGAATTGGGTTATCCGAAAGAGATTCTATGACGCTTACTTTACTCAAAGCAAAAGACACCTTGGAAATTACTTTTGGTACAAAAGAAATGAAAAATGGCATAGACGAAAGTTGGTCGAACTTGTACCCTGATTCAACTGACATAGATTGGAAACATGTTTTAGAACCAAACATTAACAAACCTCTTTATTTAAAAAATATGAAAGACGGAGTTTTTTACACTTTCGTTGATTCCGAAAAATTAGCTTATTTCAGTATTAATGGCTACTGGTATAAATCTGAAAATTTTGAAGACAAAATCGAAGAGTTTATTGACGAACTAAAAACCAAAACCGACTATGATATTGCTTTTGATTTAAGATACTTTACAGGAGGTAACTATATAATTCCTGTCGATTTAGCAACCGAACCACCAAAGATAATTGACACCGATAAAAATATATATTTAATAACAAGTAATAAGACATTTTCAGCAGGTCTAGTAACAGCTGCCCGTATTAAATATTATGCAGAAGATAAAATTGTCGTTGTTGGAGAAAAAGTTGGGGATAAATTAAAATTTTGGGCCGAAAGAGATAATTACAAATTACCAAATTCAGAAATTGAAATACTAGATTCTGGCGCTGAGCATGACTGGCAAGACGATGATTTTACACTTGGCAAGACATTTTGGGTTAATGCATTCTACGGAGTTCCAGCTAAAGACTTAAATGTAGATAAAGAAATAAAATTAAGTTTTGAGGATTACATGAATGGGAAAGACCCAATTCTAACCTGGATTTTAAACCATAGCGAATAAAAACTTTGCACAACAATGGCTATAACAAATAGGGCGAAAAGTGCTATATTTAAAGGATTGGGCGTATTTGCTAAGTCCGCCAAATATTTTGGATTTGGCAATAAAAAAAGAAAATTAATTACAAAACAAAAAGCTTTGGCTACAAGCTAAACGGAAAGGAAAGTGCTTATCCGCTGCCCTACTTGTCATAGCCGAGCCGTTATCTTTCACCTAAAAGAAAATTAGTATGAATACAAAACTACACTTTTCATTTTTAAACATTATAATCAAAACCATATTAGGAATTATTGTAATCCCTCTTTTTGCATCTTGCTCAGATTTAAACCGAATAATTGATGAGCCTGTATTTATTTCAGGAGGTGATAATGGGCGTGCTCAAATCAATTGTTACCGTGAATTTGAAGCTGTTCCCTCAGCCGTGATCAATCCTTCAGGCGATATTGCCTGGTTTGCCTCTTTTGGGACTGATAAAATGACATACGCAAAAGGGAACTGGTCAAATTGGTCCGGTGGTATACCTAATTCACCTTTTCCTGGATTTACTATTCCTATAAACAAATCAGATGTCCTAAATATAGAATATATAAATGGTGATTCCTGGACAACATATTCAGAAAGAAAAAATCTGGCTTTTTTTTATTTTATAGGGAGGTACAAGAATACAGTTGGGGATACTGTTTCTTGTGTATCAGTTGCAGCCACCACACCTGAAAAATTGGAAACCGGGGTGTGGGACTATCCAGCGGTCTGTTTATCAGAACAGAGAGCAGACCAAGGTGCAATTTTACATATAGATGCAACAAACACTTTTTATGTAGCTAGTAAATTGGACTCTAAAATTATAATTCAGGCTTTTGATGATTGTATAGGAGCTCCGGGACCAACATACGGGTGTTCCCAAACAGCAATAGATAGTATTTCGGGAGCTAATTCAATTAAGTTCTCATTGTCTGAAAATCCTTGTACAGGAAACCTGATATTGGTTTATAGGAAAAAAAAACAAATCAGATTACGATTTTATGATGAGAATTTAAATACAATCAAGGATTATTTAGTGCGAAATGACCCACACTTTGAAGCTGGTCAGAATAATGTTGGATGCGATAAACATATTATTCGTCGATGTGGATTAGGTAGTTCTGATTGCTGCAATCCCAAATCAAAAGATTGTATTGATAACGCTCAAGAAACATGCCTAAGAGTTAACGGCAGACCCTCTATTGATACCTATCAAAAAACAATCAATGGCAATCTGGTTTGTGGAGCAGTTGTAGCATACGATGCTATAGTTGAAGGAGAAGATGGTAACTTTTGGTCAAAATCACGTTTAGATATTATAGATATTACATCCGAGCAATCACCCTCAATTATATCAAAATGGAATTCTACCAGCGATAAATTCAACTGGAATCAATATATGTCCTATGCTGTAGTTTCTGATAATGGTCCAAATATAAATAATCCTAAAATTGCCTGGTTTTGGCTTAGCGATATAAGAGGTCCATGCAATGTAATAGCAGAAGGTGCTACTTCAACTAATTTAGGTGCATCCATGCAGGCTACCGGAATTATTAGCGGACCTTTCCCTGCAATAACATTAGATTCATATGGTATTGGAGATTACTTTAGAGGGATTAAAGGTGGAGATAAAGACGGTTCATTATATTTGTCATGGGGAGAACCAGTACAGTCGATAGGTCTTTTTGATTGCACCAAATGTAACCAAGAAAGATGGAACTTATCAACGAAAATAACTCGTATTCGATGGGAGAAGGGTAAAAAACAAAGGCAACCAAAATTGGAAGGCACTTCGCACGGTCCACTCCTTATCAAAGCTGAGGATTAATGTGCATCAATTTTCTATAATTGGGGTTTTTATCAATTGGAAATGTAAAAGATTTAAGCAAGAAGGCGAAAAGATAACAACGTATATAATTCATGCTGTGAATAAAGTACAATTGAATATAAAACTCTAATTTAACATCTGATTTGCAACTGAATCTTACTTGCGTCTGATTCCGCACAAATCATATACGGAAACGATGAAACACATTCGCCAAAGGCGAACTTTAATCTGCGCAGCTACGCTGACAGTGCGTCTTAAAGTAAATGTGTTTCATCTCAGG
>RCNB010003085.1_pt1 | contig 10018 bp, 17 predicted proteins | sample 2041321 | NCBI WGS metagenome assembly RCNB01 (sample SAMN09708232, study PRJNA481090) | Marine sediment metagenome, whole genome shotgun sequencing project.
GTAATTCAACATCAATAGCATCCTTACCATCAATAAGTATCTTACCAGCAGAGGTAGTTTCACCTGCTCCACTTTCAGATTTCTTTTCATGGATTAAAGATACTACTGCTGGATCTTTCTTTTTCTCTTCTACTTTTGGCTTATCAAAAGCTATAGCCAATTGTTCCTTGTTTTCTCCCTTAGTCTCTAAGACTGTAACGGGAAGATTCTCAAAGTAGATGCTACCTGAAAATAGTGCCGCTCTACTGAATTCTGTATCAGTATCAGGAGACAATCCTTCTGCTGCTACATAATCAATATGCGAACCAGGCAGTTCGGTAGCCTGCTTTCTGGCGATATATCCTGCCACGATGCCTTGCAAGATGACCTTCGCTCCTTTAAGAGAAGAGGCAATAAACACCTTCCCACTCTTAGTTTCGAGAGATATGTCCATTTCCTCAAATCCATCTTTGGGACTGTTCATAACATCATCGAAGACGATTGCCGGCTCACCGTGGTGATCCTTTAACGCCGATTGAGTTTTTGTTTCACTCATAGTGTAATCTTTCTTTGATATTTAAGTGAATTATGGTATTCTTCATCTAATTCCATTGCAAGCTCCCATTTGCTTAGAGCTTCCCAATTTTTAGCATTTTCGAATACGTCAAAAATTTCCTGTGACAAAAGCTTTTGGACTTCTGGCGTACTCCATTGTTCATAGAGTTCAACCTTTTCAGCTCCAAATAGCTTATCAGGCAAGAATGTTTCATTCCTACCATTATTAAGGTCTTTCACATTTCCATGCTTTAACCAAAACTTTCTTGAAGTAGTCCAGTCCTTATTCCTTTCACGGATTATTATATAATGATAGTCCATACTATTGTCCTCAGTTAAAACTGATACATCTAAACCATAGGCTTGTGATGCTTGGTGACGTGATGGACTATCTAAATATAGTGTGTCCTGTTTAATCCTTCCGATTGGAAGGTCTTCGTGTCCATAGGAGATGACGTAGACATCTTCAACATTAGTTATGGAAGAGTTCTGTTTCACGTTCAACGTTCCTATTTTTAATGTAACAATCTGCTTCTTCTTTAATCTTACTGTTTCTTTTTGGTGCCTTGGGAAGGACACCGCAAGCATGACCACATTCAATGAGTGCAGCATATATTGTTATTTGGTCAGTCAGTTCACCATCCATAATACTTACCAATGACCTTATAAATACTTGGTGTCGTATCATCTTGAAGACTTTTTCAGAAAACTTATCTAATCCCTCTCCGACGTTCTCCAAATCTTTTGTAGGATGTGCATTAAGGAGTACAGGCAATGAAAATTGTTCATAACCTAACATCCCATAATACGGGTTCAAACACGTGAACTTATGTAAATGTATGCCTTTTACCATCATTTCTTTATCTTTGAGTTTTAGCTTTAGCCTGTTCGTTGTTAAATACCTACGAAATAATAACAGGATTCTGTCTATTTCTTCTGCTGTGAACTTTGCCATTAGCAAACTCTCCTAAAAATACAGTTGCAAAACGATTTGATTGGAGCTTTCTGAAAACCATAACTGCCCAATACCCTCCCCATTTCTGAGGTACAAGTATCATATCAGTAACACGTGGGACAATATCATACTCTTCAGCACAATTTCCTTCCATAACTTTTAGAATACCTAAATCCCAATTGTCGTAAGAAATCTGTGATGTTTTCTGATATGACCATATCCTGTGTGGACAGCTCATAGCCATACTCCACGCGACTTCATCGTCTCGCGGTAAGAACTTTGGCATACCATAACGATTTAGGTTCATTACGTACCCAAGTATATAGTAGAGAGCAACTATCACACTAAGTGATGCTAATACTCCTACTACAACTGATAATGCGTTTAGCTCCATTGATTTACTTTCATTTATGAATCGGATACACCCAATTCTGGCGGTGGAACAACTTCAAACTCTGCGTCTTGTATTTCCTTATTCGTAGCTTTAGGCGGCTTAAGAGCTATCCCAAGTTGTTCACCAAATAAATTGATTAGTAACTTGAGGTTCTCCCGCCTCTCTTTTGGTACTTCAGATTTCTTGTCAACGAGCAATTCAGTAACTTGGTCGACTAAGAATTCCACAAGTGATTCAGCTCCAGTTGCAGCCTTTACACTTGTTTCAACCTGAAGCATAAATGGTTTCATTTGCTCCATCAATTCTTTCCTTACCAGTGGGTCATCCATCAGTTTATTCAATTGTATTAAAATACCGTTGCGTGAAAATGTTCGTACACTATATGCTTTCACATATGCACTATAGATATCCATTCCACCCGCAACAAGCGTAACGAATTCTTTCTTCTTAGACGTCATATAACGTCCTATACGTGGTGTATTTCCTAAAGAGTTCTTATGCGAAGCAGTAGCAACAGCATAGAAGTTCTTGACGTGCTTCTGTTGATGTTTATCAAAGTATACATAGAAGGTACCATTAGGGAAGCGATATGAATTTGTATACTGCCCTGACTTATGTCGCTTGTTCACAAGCTTATAAGTATTAAGACATTGTATAACATAACCATCATCACTTACTACCCAGTCACCTCCAACCACTGATTTACCATACCAGGGTTTCTTGAATACTATGCTATGTTCTTTAGCTTCATCTTCATTATCATAGATAATGTGTACTCCTTGGTACTTTCCACTACGTATTGTAAAATCTCGCATCTTATCCTTATCTTTTGTACTGTCAAAGATAAGCAATTTGTATGCAATTGTCAAGTGCTTGTACAAATAAAAAACAGTACAGCGTGTAGATACTTGAATACCCTCGACCACAGTCCTTTACTAGACCTCATACTAACATCATTACGAAAGCCGGCTTAATTTTCAACCGGTTGGTCTACCTCTCATACACTTGCTATACTGGGTAGCTTTCGCTAATCAGCAACAATCTCATGGCCAGATTGGTCTGGTTCGTCCTCATTATCACGCTTTGTAGCATGACGTATGTTGCTCTGATCAGTGTCCACGTAATTTTCGTGGTTTTTAGATTTGCTACCGACGACAATGATGGTCTTAACTTCATCAACATTGCCATCTTGATACCCGGCATTATCGGGGCGTCTTCCATCTGGACGTGCAGTAATGACATTGCCACTACCACCTCGACCTCCACCGCCTGCCATAAACTTAATTTTAGTTCCCGGGCCTGGATTATGATAACCCATTGGTGACTGGAATACAAAGCCTGTTTGTCCGTGTACCATTAACTGGCAACGAATGCTTTGATTAGGATTCATTGACCTTAGAGTCTCCTCTATGGTGTTATTCAATGCCATTCCAGCATCTGTTATGATCTTTGTGAGTTCTCCGGAACCAAGAGAATAGATACCACCTGAGTGCATATCTAAAAGATTCTCACCACCATCTAGCTTGATAATACAGAAATCCATCATAGGTGGATCGCCTGCAAACAATATTTTTGACATCTGTCAAGCCTTTCTCTTATAATGAAAAAAATTGTACCTTATCATTGAGGTGGTACTCTGTCGAACCCAGCGTCACTGTCTTACACGACATCTTGTATTAGGGTATACATCCAATATGATAATAATTCCATTGAATCTCGCCATCGTTCGTCACGACAGCTGAAGATATCTGTATTGACAGATGTTAACTTGAACCCGAGACAGGGGAACGCAACACATCGTTATCAATACGCTTGGAGCAGCCATTACCACTGCTTAAACCCAGGTTTCGTCTTGATAAGGTACTTAAACTTACTTAGTAAAGCCGAGCTTCTTCTTAAATGCCGACATTGAATCGTTAGGTACAGTCTTAACTTCCGGCTCTTCCTTAACATCAACAATGGGCATCTCGTTATCAATCACGACTCTTTCCTCAACTTCTTCTGACTCTTCATCAATAACCTTCAGCGTACCTTCAATAGGTATCTGTGGTGCTGTCACTTTATCAAAGTCTTTACCGTCAAGAGTCAAATAACGGTTTACTTCAGCGAAGTATATAAACTTCTGCCCGCAGTTGTGGTTAAGACATTCCCAAATATCTTTAGCCTTGTTCAACAACGTTAAGCGCTTACCTGAACACTTAGGGCAACGAAGTCTTGACTTCTTACGTTTGTTCTTTTTACCCATAAGGTATTCTCCTATAAATTAGCAGGGTCTCAACGGTTTTGGACGCCGGAAACCACACTGAGCAGTTTCAAAGAGACCCCTAAAAATTAAGACTTGCTGTTGAGTTGTTTCAACTGGGCGTGAATCGATGTATTCTGCTCTTTGATTTGAGCAGCTTCATCAGATGTGATGTACCTCTTTGTTGAGGCTTGGTTCCAAGAGCGAACCTGTTTTGTGATATACACAAGACCTGCAACAAAGATTAATAATAAGGCAAAACATACCATTACTATGCCAATAGTGCCTATTATTGTTTGTTCCATAATATGAATCCTTTACTGTTTAGATGAATGTGATTATATTATTGGAGAGGGAGTGGGACTGGTGGGATTCGAACCCGTATTACGTAGATATCAAAGATACTGTGCACTTTTAGGATTCAGGACCTACTTATCCTTCTACTTGTCGACTTGTAATACTTTTACACTTTGTGCCCTATGTCAAATCGGAGTGGATTCCGGGTTATCTGTCCGGTCCACTTCCCACAAGGTTGCTCTTACCAATGAGCGACAGTCCCAATTTGTTTGTCGCATTTATAATATTATGCTTAGTTCCAAACTGTTTACCAGCTTTTGCAGTATAATTTTCTGCCAACTGTTATGCAATCGGTCTTTCGTGGACTCTCGGGTTAGATGTCCGTGCCACTTATCCGTTGCCTATATCAATCATAGGCTTCAGCATTGCATAAAAAAAGCCCGATATAGTCAAATTACTGACCAGACCGGGCTCTCCTCTTCTTCCTGATATAACAGGGCTACCTATTCCCTGCTTAATCACCATACATATCAATTAGTTAGTATGGTAACCCAAAATCGGGGGAATGAATAGATACTTCTTACCTAGGATTTATGTAAACAACGCAAATAACAAAACCAACCAACTTAATGGATGCATAAAGGAATTTATCACCCTTTATGACCTTGGTAACAGCTTCTGTATGCTGCCTATCGTACTCACTCCCCAAAACTTATTCCAATATAATAGGAAAATTAGCTGTAAATCCTCTTCTTGCATCAATTATTTGAAATGTCTGCATAGGTGGTGATGCTGGAAAACCCAGACGTATAGAATATGCTGAGGCTCCACATACTGACCCGTTCATTATTGCTCCTCCAGTTAATAATGCTTCCTGAGTATGCCAATGCCCAATGAAATCCATATTGGCTTGTATCTGCCTGTTGACTTTGAAGATGTATCTCAACATAGGTATATAGATACCGCCTACTCCGCCCATATAGCGGAAGGCGTGACCGTGATGGAATCTGCAAACTTGATTATAAATGTTCATATACGTGAAATAACTTTCATCGATAACCCAAGTAAATTCAGGGAACTCGTGAGCTAATATCTGATAAATACCCCATTCGTGTGAATATAGACCTTCTTCATCAGTGTAAACTTTTTGTGTTGTCCGTGAATGGTTCCCTATTTTACATATTACTGTAATATTGGTAAACTTACCATTGTCTTTGAGAAAGTTAAATCCTTGCCTAAGGATATCCGTCATCCAATGTGTTGCCTGAATAGGCGTCATATAGTTTGTGCGTTGATATTCGGGATGGATGAAACCGTGTATCATATCGCCTAGCATTGCAACAACTAAATCATTTAGGGTAATGCCATTTCTTGTTAACCTTGTCAGTTTCACAAGATTTTTAAAGTAGTTGTGCATTCGAGCTTTGCAGATGTCAGGATTATAAGAATTAAATCCATTTGTTTGTGCCCGTGTAATTTTCTCTTCACCGTGTACATCACTCAATAATGATACAACTGTACCTACTTCTTTACCTACAGCTTGTAATCCTGGAACCTTGATAGCTGGAACCTTCTTAAGTTTATAGCTTTCATACATCTTAAGCAGTTCCTTACGGTTTTTAACTTCTTCATTAGCAATCTTAAGTTCTTTACGTACTAATGTAAGTTCATCTTGTTGTCTTTTGAGGATTCTACGATGCTTAATTTCATTTGATTTGTCCATAATGCTCCAACTTGATTGTAAAAGATAGAAGGACGAGCTCCTATACAGATGGAAAGGCTCGTATGTCAAGCGCAGAGGGCTTAAAATAAGTGGGCTTGAGCATATTCATACTCAAACCCTTAAACTATCTCTTTCTCTCTAAGCTATTTGATTGAGGTTAGATTTAAGCCTCTATCTTCTTTTCTGCTGGTAGGACTATTTTGGTCTTACCTTCTGCAGGTGCTGATTCATCAGCTTTGAGACCTGCGATTGCTTGTTTGTTGGCGCGTTCAACATAAGCAACTTCAGATGTGAAATTACTTTGATATTGTTCACGGCAAGCGAAAGTAAGGTTTCCATCAGGGTTGACAGAAATCAATGTACCAACACTATCCTTTTGTCCGCCACTACCATCAGGGATTTGGAATGTGTACCTAAGGTAAAATGATGTACCTTTGAGGCTTTTGAGTAGTTGTTGGACGAATTCAGATGCGGTTTTGAAACCCTCTGGGCCGGGACGTTGACCATCAGCTTTAAGGAACAAAGTGACCATTGGGGATTTTCTGCCCTTCCAAGGTTCAATTGTACCTGTGGCTTCAGCCGTGATAAATGCTTTTGATTGCACAAGCATTTCTTGTGTTTCAAGTTGTTCTTTAGTTAGTTCTGGCATATGGTTTGCCTTTCTGTTTAGGTATATGATAATGTTATGGCTGAGCTGTAACCAGACGTTAGTTAATGATTACAGCCAAAACTCGGTATATAGTAATAAGTGCCGAGTGACTATGTAAACCTAAATGACTAAATAACTAAAGAGAGAAAGAGCTTTCTTTCAGGCAAGCTTTACTTGAACAATTTGTCGTTGTCGTCTTTATCTTGCCTGTGTTCTGCACGCTTTACAATTAGGTAAAGAGTGAAGACACCAATTACAACGAACATTATTGATGCTACATATACTGGTATCATATCTCTACCACGAATAGTTCATTGATGGTACGTCTACGCCTGAGTACCTTACAGGTTAAATCAAAGTATTCACCGTCTTCATCTTGTTTAAGGACGATGATTAATCCTTTGTTTGTGATATCGCAAGCTCTTGGTTGCTTGGAATAGTGTGTTTGGAGCCACATTTGCCAATGCATTGCTAATTCACGACGATATGGTTCTTCAGCTGTGATACCTGTGATTGGTGGTGCGTACAGCTTGAAGGTTATTGTATGTACTTGGTTCATACTACTTATTCCATTCTGATATGGCTAATTCTAATGATACTTCGACTGTGTAGTCTTCATCAAAGAACATTTTCCAGAACTCTGCACATATCTCCCAACACAATGGGCTATTGAATGTGAAGTGAATGAGTGCGTGTAACTTAGACTTATAGTCTGACTTACTGATGATATCGTGCTCTTTCAAACTTGCAATAAGCTTGATGAATTGAGCAGGATAATTAACAGATGGTACGTAGTAGTCTGTGTTGACTGTACCGTCTAACTGTACCTTGAACTCATTGATGTTCATAAATGTTTCTCCTTATAGCGTACACAAACAAATGTTCTTGGGTCTTCGTTCACACTTATAACCCTGTAATGTTTGGTATCAATGATTAAATGTAACCAGACACGTTCTTGTGTATCCTGTACCGTGGCTCTTACGCCTCTATGTAGTATGGATATCATTTGTGCTTGGTCTTGATTAAGGATGCTGATAGAATGATACTTAATGTTACCTCTACCAGACCACTTCCTCTTGTCTACCTCTTCCTTAATAAGAGGCATAACAATGATGGTGTCTTCGTTCACAATAACTCCTTTGTGATTAGTGAATGATGATGAATTATAGTACTATTAGTACGTGATGTCCCAATAATGTTTCAAGGGTAACACATCACGCTAACACACAAAACTGTTAGTTATCATCACTACAACACGGACAACCATCGATGCAACCCTCATCATAGTCGTCTAACTCTTCTTGTGCAAGTTCACGTGTTTGGAAGTAGCCTGATACTCTGGTATGTGGTCCACAATTAGGGCATAATGTACCATAATAGTAACCAGCATTAGAACGTAGTACTGAGAGTGGAAGAGCTGTGTTGCAGTCTAAGCAATGTTCATACGTCTTCATAACTTCACCACTACTATCTCTTTACTATCATAGTGAGCAATGATACTGTCCACTTTATCCTCTTCTATCTGAGGTACATACGCTTGCGTAACACGTTTGTTTAATGACGTAAGACTAAGCTTTACCTTATAGCCTAATTCCCTCATACGTACTATTAATGCGTATGCCTTAGTATTACCACACTCTTTAGTGAAATTGATTGATGCTTTCATACTATGTGTCCCTTATATTAATGATATGATATGCTTTATCTTAATGATAAAGACTAAAACATAGTAATAAGTCTAATGCAAGCCTTAGAATGATGGGGGGGTAGTCACGCGTACACAGACGATACTCATATAAATATAGTCGCGATACATTTGCGCCAAATTTTTAGCCAAACTTATGTCTAAGATCAAGATCAAGTATGAAGGCTGTAAAGTGACACAATGAAAGAAAGTTTTTTAGCGTTTTCGTGTTTTTACGGCATCGCAGTTACTTGTCATTACATTTTAATTGGCACTTCTTACTATCTTTCGCATTTTCATTGAATTATAAGGAGGAAGATGAAAGAACAAATCAAATTTTGGGTAGTGTCATTTGTAATATGGGTAGTATGGTTAGCCAATACTCATAAGATCATACCCAGCCAATCAAATGAACCGTTAATAGTTGCAGTATTTGTAGGAGTGAGTAAGATTATTCCAGGAATGCTTGATATTGCGGAAAGTTTATTATATGGTATGTTAAGAGGACCTTGATAAGAAGAGAAGATAATACTACGCGTTCTTTATTACGCGAGGTTCGCTGTAAAGATAATACATTTTTAACCAAAAGTCAATAGCTAGGAGAAGAATTTTGAAAAAAAGAATGGATAGTCCAATAACAGCCTCAGACTATGCTATATCGATGTTATGCAATGCGCAAACGCCATTGATACTCGAATTCCAGCTATTTTGGTTTGAGGACGAAATAACAGAGTTTTTAAGTCGATGCTCTGCTGAAATGTGGATAGCCTCTAACGGTATCCGTGTAGGCTTAGCCGACGATTTTACATATACGCCCTGCGGAATGGAGACCAAAGAAGGTTACCTAACAGGATTCGCAGGCAACACGCAATCAAATTGCTATAACAAGTTAAGAATGTCTTTTAGAACTGAGGAAGAAAAGCTCGGTATAAGAGACGATATCATTCAGGCTGTACACGAGCTTGTCGACGCAGCCATGCCAAGTGATCATATAGGCAGCCCCCGATTGCATTGGGATTTATAACAAGTTTAATAGCGAAGCCCAGGCTGTGAAAGGCTTGGAGTAGCATCAGTAGAGGACGTCCAAAACCCTCTACAACAGGCGACACGCTAGCGCCACGACTGTGGTCAAGTGATAATAATATGTCTAAAGGTACTGAAGTTATTAAAGGTTTTTGCCGTTCCACCTTAAGAAACGGGTTTTGCTCCATTAGCACAACTGGATAGTGCCTCGGCCTACGAAGCCGGTTATGGATGTTCGAGTCATCTGTGGAGTACAAGATAGTGTGCATAAGGGTTAGGTTGGGTTACCAAACTCCCCACTAATAAATATCGGATGTTATGCAGCAAGTTTCCGAGCTATCCTAATTTTTGTTGTCCTCAACTTTGCTATCGCTTTCATGTGAACTCAATGAGCTCTCACTACATAGGACCTGGGTGTTCTATGAGCCCTCAAGTAGTCACCTCTGTGTTACGATAGCAAGATTTTAAGCCCCAGTATTCTGGTTTCGTGCCCCTCCCGTGGCGGGGGGGGGGCGGG
>RCNB010013750.1_pt1 | contig 10017 bp, 9 predicted proteins | sample 2041321 | NCBI WGS metagenome assembly RCNB01 (sample SAMN09708232, study PRJNA481090) | Marine sediment metagenome, whole genome shotgun sequencing project.
GATCTTGATGCGGTTTCACAGATAGCACAAAAACTTAAAAAGACCGAAGTTACCGCACTGGCACGGACATCAAAAGAAGATATTGACTGTGCCTGGGAAGCGATCCGCCATGCAGCAAAACCAAGGATACACACCTTTATCGCCACTTCCGATATCCATATGGACTACAAGCTTAAAATGACCAGGGATGAAGTAGTAAAGACTGCTGTCGAATCCGTCAAGTATGCAAGATCGCTTACTGATAATGTGGAATTCTCCGCTGAAGACGGATCGCGGAGCGACCGGGATTTTCTGTGCAAGGTTTTCGAAGCAGCAATAGAATCCGGCGCCACAACGGTCAACCTCCCTGATACAGTAGGCTATGCAATTCCGGAAGAATTTTCAGAACTTGTAAAATACGTCCTGAGCCATACTCCCAATATCCACAAAGCGATATTGAGTGTTCATTGCCACAACGATCTCGGACTTGCCACCGCAAATACACTGGCCGCAGTCAACTCCGGTGCAAGACAGGCAGAGGTAACTATAAATGGAATAGGAGAAAGGGCGGGGAACACATCTTTAGAAGAAGTTATAATGGCACTTCACACAAGGCCGAATTTCCTGCCTTTATCAACAGAAATTAAAACAAACCTGATTTATCCTACAAGCAGGCTTGTCAGTATGATAACAGGAATCATTGTTCAGCCCAATAAAGCAATAGTGGGTGCAAACGCTTTTGCGCACGAAGCCGGTATTCACCAGGATGGTGTTCTGAAAAATCCCATGACCTATGAAATTATGAAGCCGGAAACAATCGGTCTTAACACAAATACACTTGTACTCGGAAAACATTCCGGGAGGCATGCCTTACGCTCTCGTTTAAAAGAGATAGGGTATGATCTATCCGACGAAGAATTAAAGCTTGTCTTTAAAAAATTCAAGGAGCTGGCTGACAAGAAAAAGCATGTTGTTGATGAAGACCTGGAAGTAATCGTTACAGAGGGAATCCTTCGGACAAAAGACATATTCCGTCTTGAATACCTCAATGTGACCAGCGGAACAACCGTTCTTCCCATGGCCAGCGTAAAGCTCGAAATAAACGGGAGGTCGGTGCAGGGTGCAGATTACGGAAATGGTCCTATTGACAGTGCTTTTAATGCGATTGCCAAATTAACCGATACGGAATCAGAACTTTTAAGATTTTCCGTAAGCGCCCTGACCGGCGGTACGGATGCACAGGGCGAAGTAACCGTACGTTTAAGAGAAAACGGTCTTGTAGCACTCGGCAAGGGGGCAGATCCTGACATTATCATCGCCAGTGCCAAGGCATATGTCAACGGATTGAACAGGCTGGAATATCTGAAAGCCAACCCTGTGGTGATAGCGATGTAAGGTGGACAAGCGCATTAAAATTGATGATAAACTTTTTTATCTCATCAATTTTCACCCTTCGGCAAGCCGATGGGTTCCATCTGGTGTGTTACTAAGGGCTTTCAATAGTTCGCTATCACTTTGCCCTTAGATGCCTTGCAGATGAAAGCCTCTGACTCGTGCAAAATTCAGGTGGTAAGTTTTCAATAAACCTGGGCAAATCATATTTTGCGACTATCCGCTGGATTCCGGTTCTTTGCCGGAATCCATTTCCTTTATACTCGGATTCTCTTTACTTACTTTGCAAATCTACTGCAAGTTGTACCAAAGTTGCAACCTGATCATCCGGAACCCTTCCGCGCACGATAGCTCTGCATACCCTGTTTTTATCGAGTATGATTATATTGGAGGTATCCTTTTTCAGGCCCCATGCAGTTCGCAAGGTGGCTTTGTAATCGAAAAGTATAACGGTCTTGAACTTTTTTGCCTTTTTCCCGGCAATTGCCCGGATGGCAAAATTGGGCTTCCATGTTGCAGCACAATCTGCAATCCCCATTCCCTTGTAATTTGCGCTATTCAGCCGCCCGTCGTCTTTTGCCTTTTTCATGGCATCATTGAAATGCTCGTTTAAATCCGACTCATCGGGATCTACATAGTTTATCATAAGGACCTTTCCTGCCCATGACTCCATGGTGAAGTCTTTCTTATCGCTATCCTTAAACGACCAGTCAGAAGCCTTCGTTCCGACTTCAAGCTCTCCTGCCAACACAGGCGTAGCAATCAAAAACATTGACGCAACCAACATAAAAATAATCTTTTTCATTTAATTCTCCTAACCAGGACAAGCCTGAAAAATAAAGTTTTTGTTATCACGAAAGAACGAAAACACCAAAAAGATAAAGTTAAAGTTTCGTACTTTCGTGATTGGTTTTATTCAATTTTTAAGCATTTCACTCGAACCCCTGACTCCTTGAATCCTGGAACCCTTATATTTCAAGTGTCCCAATAATATCCCTGATAGAAGAAATTTTCTTTTTTATGAGAAATTCCTCTATGCCTTCTATTATATCAATTGTCGCATGTGGATTTACAAAATTAGCTGTGCCGACTTGTATGGCGGCAGCTCCTGCTATCAAAAACTCAAGTGCATCTTTGGCACATACGATTCCACCCACTCCAATCACAGGAATTTTTACGCTCTGAGCCACCTGCCATACCATGCGACAGGTTTAATTGCCGGACCGGACAGTCCGCCTGTAATATTTGCAAGCCTTGACCGCCTGGTCTCAATGTCAATAGACATTCCTGTAATCGTGTTTACCAGTGATAGAGAATCTGCGCCGGCACCTTCAACGGCTCTGGCTATTTGGGTTATATCCGTCACATTTGGAGAAAGTTTGACGATAAGTGGCTTGGAAGTCTTTTTTCTAACCGCATCGACTACCTCTGCCGCAGTTTCCGGAACCACGCCAAAAGCAAGCCCCCCGGCCTTTACATTGGGACACGAAATATTGACCTCAATACCGGCAATTTCATTTAATTTATCTATGCGTGCTGCAAGGAGTGCATAGTCGCTGATACTTTTCCCGTAAATATTTGTAAAAACAGGTGTTGAGAGCTTTTTTAAAAAAGGCAGTTTTTCCTTTGCAAATGCTTCAATCCCCACATTTTCAAGGCCGATGGCATTTAGCATTCCGCAGGCGGTTTCAACAATTCTAGGCGGTTTGTTCCCCATTGAAGGTTTAAGTGACAACCCCTTAACAATAATACCACCCAGCCGGTTTAAATCAACAAGCTCTTTAAACTCCATGGCATATCCGAATGTACCGGATGCCGTCATTACGGGATTTTCAAGCTCTATCCCTCCAATATTTGTTTTTAAATCAGGTTTTATTGCCATCATCTAACTTATAAAACAGGCTCTTTCCTGTTGCAAGTTTTATTCATTTTTTTTGCAACCGCTTTTATTCGAGCCTCCAGATTAAGCAAATAGGCAGGCTCGGGCTGCTTGGGCCCGTCGTTACCGTCGTATTCCATTTTTTTAATCCGAATCTTTACCCTATCAAGATCTCCGTCTTCTTCATCAAGGCATAATTCTACCAGCTTTCGAAACTTTTCACACTCCAGCATTGATTCTCTGAGGTATTTTTTGGCATCATCACCTGTATATACAAAAAGATGACCGGGACACAATATCTCGATATCAAGCAAACTAAGCCTTTTCATCGAGCTGAAATACTGGTCATAATCAAGAAGGCAGTCTGAAACGATATATCCGGTTAGATCAGGCTGCCCTGCAGCTTCTGATGATATCAAAATCTTTTTTTCCTGGATATAAAAACTAAGGCAGTCTGAAGTATGACCCGGTGTCTCTATAATTCGAATATTCAATCCATTTGAAATTTTAAATATATCGCCATCCTTAACTGTTTTATCTATTTCAAATGGTTCAAATTCACCGGACGAAGCAAAGTCTATTTCGATATCCCCGACTACTTCCTCTGATGCCTGATTCAATGCCTTTATTAATTTAATCGCATTGGGACGCCCAAGGATATCTTTTGCTTTTTTAGATGTAATGACTTTCATTAACGGAAAATGCTTTTTAAGGATGGAAACAGATCCACAATGGTCAAAATGGGCATGTGTTAGAAAAAGATATTCTACTTGTCTGCTGCCAAGTATTTTTTTAATTTCTTTGGCATATATTTCACCTAAAAAAGTAAATCCTGCATCAAAAATTAGAGGACAAACCCCGTCCATAAGAAAGACCGGGATTGCCGGATGTCCTATAGAGTAAAAATCTTCAATTATTTGACCTGTTTTGTTAATAATCATATTTTTAACTGCTCATATAAAATGCTGCCATATTGTGAATATAAAAATGCATGTCATATTGACAATTTATCAGTAATGGTAGATAAGGCAATGTATTTATTTAATTGTCGAGCCGAATTGAGAATTTATTCCTATGCCATATAAAGACATTGCAAAAGAGCTTATCATCATTCTGGGCTTTGCTGTTATTGCAGCATTTACAGTAAATTATTTTTCGCCTAACGGCATTGCTCTACTTGGCCAGTGGGATACATCACAGGGAGTTATTACTGCCAAACCAAAAAACGATCCTGTAGCCGACAGTTTTGAAATCAAAGATGCAAATACAGCTAAAGAAATTTATGACACGGGAAAAGCTGTTTTTGTAGATGCACGAAGTTATGAAGCCTTTATCGACGGTCATATTAAAGATGCTGTATCGGTTCCTGCAAATCAGTTTTTTGAGTTTATAGATCACTTTAAAACAAAATATCCCTCCACTATACCTGTCATTACCTACTGCTCAGGAAGAGAGTGTAATGACAGCCATGAACTGGCTCAATATCTTATTGGTGAGGGATATGCAAATGTAAAAGTTTTTATAGATGGCTACCAGGGATGGAAAAGAAAGGGCTATCCTGTTGAATAATAATCTAAAAATACTATTTTACAGCAACAGGATAGAATTGTTTATTCGGTGGCTGATTGGTATTACATTTATTTATGCCAGCTATCACAAAATTGCTGAGCCTGCCCATTTTGCAAAAATAATTTACGGGTATTATCTTTTCCCTGAATTCATAATAAATCTGACCGCCATTATTTTACCTTACCTGGAACTTTTATCCGGTATCGCCCTGATTCTTGGAATATACCCGCGATCCGCCCTGCTTATTTTGGAGGCAATGCTCTTTGTCTTTATTGTCGCTCTGTCTATTAATTTGATAAGGGGTTATAACTTCGACTGCGGCTGTTTTTCATCTGGTGAACGAGGATATGGCTATTCGATTTTAGGTTTGCTTGTGCGAGACGTCATATATTTTATTTTAGGTTTACAGTCGCTCTTTTATAATAAGCACAGAAAATGGTGTATTTTGCAAAGCGGCAGTATTTTAAAAACTATTTAACAATTCCGCCCCAGTTCCTCTCATTTCATTCATCAGACAATTTCCTTTAACAATCGTCGATCAACACCCGTACATTATACTCAGAAAATCCTATTTTTCCAATTCTTCCTTAACGGCGATACCTATTTTTTCTAACGTAATTTCTAACGTAACCGGCTTCTTTATATATTGGCCTGCACCTAATTTTTGGGCTTTCCTCACTTCATCTGTTTGAGCAAACCCACTTACGATAATCGCCTTTTGTTTAGGATGAATCTTTATTATCCTCTCGTATGTCTTGCGACCATTTATGCCAGGGTCCATAATCATATCAAGCAATATTAAATCTACAGTATTTTCTTTTAAATATTCAACAGCTTCCTCACCACTGGATATTGCTTTAGTTTTATAGCCAAGTGTATCCAACATTTTACAGGATATCTCTCGTTGGTTTTCCATATCATCAACAACCAGAATGGTCTCCTGGTTTCCTTTGTAATCTTTGATGGGAACGGACAAAGCTTTATCTGATATTTCATCTCTTGTTATCGGAAAGTACAACTCAAATGCTGTGCCATTCTCGTCACTTGCCACATCTATGTAGCCTTTGTGATCTTGTACAGTATTCCATACCACGGCCAGGCCTAAACCGGTACCACTTCTGCCCATGACCTTCTTTGTATAGAATGGTTCAAATATCCTCTCAAGGTCAACCGATGATATTCCCGAACCATCGTCTGATACAGAAAGAACAACGTATTCACCAATGTTCACATCATCATATCCCCTCAGAGGAATGTCTATATAGCGGTTCATGGTCGATATGGTAACATTGCCACCACCCTCAATGGCTTCCGAGGCGTTTGACACCAGGTTCATCACCACCTTTTGGATATGAACATGAGAACCGCTTATGTTAAACAAGTCCGTATCGAGGTTGGTCTTAACCGTGACTGTTGGGTGAAACTGTTTGAGCTTATTAAACTCAGGGGAATGCAAATAGTCACCGACAAGATCATTCAAGTTCATAGGTTCTTTTATGGTGGCTACTCCTCTTGCCACGGTTAACAGATCCTGAACAATAGCGGCCGCCCTGTGTCCTGACTCCTGAATTGTCTCAATAGGTTTTCGAAATTTACTGTCTTCAGGTAAATCCAATAAAATCAATTCCGGATAGCTGACAATCCCCGACAGTACGTTATTCAAGTCGTGAGCGACACCACCTGCCAAAAGTCCCAATGACTCCATTTTTTTCGATCTTACGAGCTTTTCTTCACTCTCCCGCAGCACCTCTTCCGCCTGCTTGCGTTCCGTGATATTCCTAGCAGTTCCCTGGATATAAATTGGTTTTCCTGTATTGTCCAATTCTATCTTCCCGATTATTTCGCAGGAGATCTCTTCGCCATTTTTATGATAAAAACTTGTTTCAAATACTACAGCCCTATTATCGGGCAAATTGGTCAAGGCATCTAAAATTATTGCCTGCATTTTTTCCATTTCTTCCGATGAACAATGTTCCGGCAATTTGCTTCCTATAAACTCTTCAGGTGTATATCCCAAAAAAGGGAAGACCGCCTGATTGATATAAGTAAATTCCAGGTCCAGGTTCATCTGCCAAATACAATCAACCGTGTTTTCTGCCAATAAACGATGTTTTTCCTCACTCTCTCTCAGTATTTCCTCAGCATGCAAACGCTCGTCAACTTCATGCTCCAGTTTTTTCTTTGCTTCTATTAAATGCAAACGCTCTGTTTTTAAGGTACTATATAAAGCTTCTTCCTTCTGATGGGTCGAAATAAGACCTTTTACCAATACTGCTACAGATATGGCAGCAATTGTGTTTAAAACCATAAAATTTGCAACGGTAGATATCATCGTTTCTATGGTGTCAAAAAATAGAAATGAATGGCCAAATATCCCTGCATTGATAAGCCAGCATGTAATCGTAAGAGTAATTGCGTTAACGCTTAGAGCCATAATTGCGGCTTTGAATCCCAGGAGAACCCCGACAAGAACTGCAAAAGTAAACAGCCATATGGGACCACCACTCAAAGGTCCAACAGAAATAATTATTACCAATCCCAACAGATAAAAAGATATCAAAGCTATTGCTGCGCGTATTTCATATTTTAGACGGCGTGAAAGCAGGACACTAATACCAACTGGCCAGGCAACTAAATCAACGAGCAGCAGGCTCCACAATTTTTGCTTGATTACTAGGACAACAGAAGGCACTAAGGCAAAAAGGCCTATCAACAACCCTGCTATAATAATCGTAAATAGGATACGCACCCGCCAGTAAGTGAGGCTGTCTTTCTCTATTACAACACCTGGAGCCATCCTGTTCATTGCTAAAGTCTGAAATCTTTGGAAGTAACCTGGTTTATTCTCAGTCGGTTTCATTAAAATTATTTTTCCTCCATAGGGGTCAGAAGGTACTCTATATGCCGGAGGAGGACATCTCTCATCACAGGTTTTGCCATGTAATCATCTGCCCCTGCCTCCATTATCCGCTCCCTGTTTTCTTTACTACCATAGCCCGAAAGGGCTAATATTTTTATATGAGAGGTTTCCTGGCCTTTCTTTATCTGTCTGCACACCTCAAACCCGCTCATCTCAGGCATGATCAGATCAAGAATAATAAGGCCCGGCTTAAATTTTACAACCTTGGCTCCGGCCTCAAAACCGCTTGATGCCGTTTCTGTTTCGTATTTTTTAGATGAAAGTATTGCGATAAGAAGTTTCTGAACCTGTAGATCATCATCTACAATTAGTATCCTTTTATTTGAAGAACGGTTGCGTACCAGAGGATACATCTTCTTTTTAATAATAAAATCTTCCAGATCTTCTTTGAGAATTCTGTAGTGTCCGCCGGGTGTACGTGATGCCTTAAGTTCTCCTGAATTGACGCACTTTATAAGCGTCCATCTGCTTATAGCGCATCGCTTTGCTGCCTGCGGTATACTGAATATCTCATCATGCACTTTATTCATATCGCTCCTTTTGACAGATAGCCATAGTGATGTAAACGGTGTAAACGGTGTAAACGGTGTAAACGGTGTAAACGGTGTAAATATATATCGTTAATAGGAAATTTGCAAGGAAAAACTGAATTGATTGGTTCGGGGTTCAGGTGCCGGAGGTCGTTTTATTAGAAAATTGTCCTTGACTTTTAAGTTCAGGCCCCGTTAAGTGGTTAAATATTTGCCTGTCTGCACCTGCACACAAGCAGGCAGGAGTTGCTAAGTGGTTGTTTATGTTTAATTTTATAATTTACTTTAAAAATACATTTGGTGCTCGATATGTATAATCATCTATTCGGCCCGGTTCCTTCAAGGCGATTGGGGATATCATTGGGACTCGACCTGGTTCCGATGAAAACATGTACATTAAACTGTATCTACTGTGAATGCGGACGAACCACTCATCTTACTCTAAATCGTAGAGAATACGTACCCTTTGAAGAGGTCAAAAAAGAACTTTCTCATTTTTTGTCTCATAATCCCAGGCCGGATTATATAACATTCTCAGGTTCTGGGGAGCCAACTTTAAATTCGACTATCGGGGATGTGATCCATTTCATCAAAACACAGACTTTTAATATTCCTGTTGCAGTACTTACAAACGGAACCCTGCTTTTTCATAAAAAAGTACGTGACGATATAAAAGATGCAACTGTTGTTATTCCTTCTTTAGATGCCGTTACAAAAAAAACTTTTGCAAAAATCGTTCGGCCTGATCCAAAACTTAATATCGATGCCATTATAAGCGGCTTAATTCAATTTAGAAAAGAATATTCCGGGCAAATCTGGCTGGAAATTTTCATTGTTCCTGGGATCAATGATACAAAGGAAGAATTGACAGCAATAAAGGGCGCTATAATAAAAATCAGGCCGGATACGGTTCAACTTAATACGCTGGACAGACCAGGCACCGTTCAAGATATTCGCTCAGCCACCAGAAAGGAGCTTAAAAGCATTCTTGATTTCTGGCAGCTTGATTATGCTGAGATTATTGCTAAACCACCGGAACGGAAAGAGCTTCTTTCGTATCGAAAAGACGCCGAATCAGCTATCCTGGAGACAATTGCAAGGCGTCCCTGCACCTTGCAGGATCTGACTGAATTGCTTGGCCTGCACGCTGCTGAAGTAAATAAATACCTCGATGTTCTTGAGGCAGATAATAAAATAAAAGTTGTAAACCAAAAACGAGGATTTTTTTATCAGAAAACCTGAAGACTAAAGACTCGCTCTCCTGATGGCATGGTCGTAAGATTAATAAATAAGGGTCTTGACTAGAACAGGGTTTAAATATTAGCCTAAGTTCTATCTTACTCCATCTGTACCTCATAGAAAGCCCTTGCTGATAAGTATCGGTGAGGGCTTTTTATTTCCACATTGAAACCTTTCCAAAACATTACCTCCGATTTGGTTTTTTTTTTGAGCATAAGCCCATTTTAATCCTTGACATGTTATAAACTAAGCTTTATATTATGGTCAAATGACCATAATGTGAGGTTTTCTTTATGCCAAGACCGATAAAACCGAGATTTGTTTCCGGATATCCCACCATAATCTCTTTTATACCGCAGGGAGTACCTGTAACAGGTGAAGTTTTTCTCTCTGTTGAGGAACTGGAAGCGATCAGGCTGACCGATTTTGAGCATCTTGATCAGGAAACTGCTGCAAAAATGATGGAAGTATCGCGTCAGACCTACGGAAGAATTCTATCCAATGCCAGA
>RCNB010003089.1_pt1 | contig 10016 bp, 11 predicted proteins | sample 2041321 | NCBI WGS metagenome assembly RCNB01 (sample SAMN09708232, study PRJNA481090) | Marine sediment metagenome, whole genome shotgun sequencing project.
AATCAAACAATATTTAATAAACAACCAATTAGAAATGAGAACTTAAGCATGTTAATACCTTCAATAGATTTACTGGATGGAAAAGCCGTCCAATTACAACAAGGACAAGCCGATAAGAAAATAGTAGAAAAAGACGATGTTTTCACTTTGCTGGAAGAGTTTTCAATGTATGGGGAAGTCGCCATAATTGACCTCAATGCAGCCATGGGAACAGGCAGCAACCAAGAACTCATCGAACAAATGTTACACAAAAGACCCTGTCGAGTAGGCGGTGGCATACGCAGTTTAGAAGTGGCAAAAGCATACTTAGCAGTGTCGACTCCTGCCCACCATGCAGACTGGAACTGGCGGTAAAGACAGCCGCTGGCTTGCCGGTGGCTGCACCGCTGGCCCACTCCGATACCGTACTGTCGACGAAGTACTTCAGCGAGGCATCCATGTTGCCGAACCGGGTCGGGCTGCCCATGACAAGACCGGCGCATTCGGCAAGATCTTTCGGCGTGGCATACGGCGGGCCGGACTCGGGAATGTCGCCCTGAACGGCTTCGCTCACCGCCGATACCTGCGGCACGGTACGGAGCCTCGAGGCCATTCCCCCTACAGAATCGATTCCGCGGCAGACCTCGCGGGCAAGCGCCTCGGTGGCACCATTGCTTGAGTAGTACACGACCAGAATGTCAGTCATTTGCAGAGGATCTCCAGCACGTTTTCCGGGGGGCGGCCGATGACCGCCTTGTTGATTTCGTCGTTGACAACGATCGGTCGCTCCAAAACCCTGGGGTGAACCGCAATCCAGGCAGCGAGAGCTTCGCTATCATCGAGATCCGGAAGATCCGTCGCCTCTTTGAATTCTGCTTCGCCGCGACGCAGCAGATTTGCGACCGGAACACGAAGTAGCGAGGCGAGGTGCAATGTCGTTTCTGCCGCGGGCGGCATCGTCAAATACTCAACAATTGTGGGCTCAATGCCTGATTCGACGATAATTTCCAATGTTTTCCTAGACTTGGAGCAGCGCGGATTGTGGTAGATGGTAATTGACATTGTCCCCTCGTGTGGTAGTTTTTAACGGTTGCAGATAACTAGAATAACAATGCTTTCAAGACGTTTGACACTTTTCCTGCGCAGCACCGTACTCGCGGCCATGCTTGTAGTCGCTGGCTGCACGGCTTCGGCTCCTGTTCAGGAGATGTCAGACGCGCGCCAGGCGATTACTGCGGCCAAGGAAGCAGGCGCAGCAGAATACGCTGCTGATGAACTGGATGCTGCCGTGGAGTTTCTCAACAGCGCAGAAATCTACCTGAATAATAATAGCTTCCATTTTGCGCGACGCGATGCAATTGCGGCCAAGTCGAAAGCGCTTGATGCACTCAAACGCAGCGAAGCAGATCAGGAATAGTTGCTGTCGCTAACTCTGGAACCACTTCTTGGTTAGCTTATCGATGACCTTGTTCGGGTACTTCCGCTTCCCCAGGCTTCCGTTGTAACGACCGAGCGCGCGTCGTAAGTCACCTTTTTCCTTTTCGATATAGAACTTCAGGATCGTACAACCGTAGCGCAGGTTGGTCTCGAGGCGTATGAGGTTGTCATCCGGGCGACCGATTTCATCTATCCAGAACGGCATGACCTGCATAAGCCCCAAAGCGCCTGCGACGGATACCGCGTAGCTGTCAAAATTGCTCTCCACCTCGATAACAGCGAGCACGAGCTCGGGCGCGATTTCTGCTCGTGATGCTTCGTAGTGGACTCGCGTCAGAATGCGGATACGCTCGTCCGGGTCTCGAACCTGGCGCTGCAGCCGGGCCGACATGTCGGTGAGCCAGACTTCCGCATCGAAGCGATCCTGAAAACTGTCCGCATCGCTGGCGGCTTGCCTGAGGATTTCGCGAAGTTCCGGGTCCGGAGCCTGCTGCGCGAGCGCCAGCGCCGGCAGTAGCAATGCCAGTATGGTGCTGCAAATAAATGCTCGGCGTCCGATCATGATGGATATTCTATCCTATAGAAAACACTAGCTTATAACGCTTTCTTTGAGCAGGTTGAGAGCAACTTCACGGTTCAGGTTGCGCGATTCCTCATCGCGACGCTGGCGGTATTCGAGCTCATTAGCCTTCAGGCCGCGCTCCGAGATGACCAGGCGGTGTGGCACACCGATAAGCTCGGCATCGGCAAACATGACGCCGGGTCGGGTATTGCGATCGTCAAACAACACATCAAGACCGGCATTCTGCAATTCTTCGTATAGCGCTTCAGCGGCTTCGCGCACGGTTTCGGAGCGATGCATATTGATCGGCACCAGAACGACGTCGAAAGGCGCGAGCGGCGCCGGCCAGATAATGCCGTTGTCGTCATGATTTTGTTCGATCGCCGCGCCAACTATGCGCGTGATACCGATACCGTAACAACCCATCGACATCACGCTGTCTTTGCCGTCACTATCCTGAACAGTGGCGTTCATTGCCCGGCTGTATTGGTCACCGAGCTGAAAAATGTGTCCGACCTCAATGCCGCGCGTGATGCTCAATGTGCCGTTTCCGCCCGGTGTCGGATCGCCGCTGACAACGTTGCGAATGTCGACGGTGGCGACAGCTTCGACATCTCGGCCTATATTCGTGCCGGTGTAATGCATATCGGATTCGTTTGCTCCGCAAACGAAGTCCGCCATGTTGGCGGTCGCGTGATCATAGAAAACAGGAATGTCCAGACCGATAGGGCCGGCGAAGCCTGGTTCACAGCCGGTCACTTTGCGGACGGTTTCGGCATCGGCCATTGTCAGCGGCGATGCGACACCTGGGATTTTCTGTGCTTTGACGGCGTTGAGCTCGTGATCGCCGCGAAGTGCCAGTGCGACGGGTCCGTCCGTGCCTTCGACAATCAGGGTTTTAAGTGTCTGCTGCGGTGTCACAGCCAGCATGTCGCAAAGCGCATCGATGCTGCGCGCAGCCGGTGTTTCAACCTTCTTGAGCTCTTCCGCTGCAGCCGCGCGCGTGCCGTCGGGCGGCAATGTGGCCGCTGACTCAATATTTGCCGCGTAGTTATCATCGTCGCAGTAGGCGATGGCGTCTTCGCCCGAGTCCGCCAGTACGTGGAATTCCTGCGACCTGCTGCCGCCGATTTCTCCGCTGTCCGCATCGACGACGCGAAATGTCAGCCCCAGACGCTCAAAAATCGTGGTGTAGGCGGCGTGCATTTTCTGGTAAGAGGCCTCGAGGCCGGCCTCATCGATGTCAAACGAGTACGCATCTTTCATTATGAATTCGCGCGAACGCATGACGCCAAACCTCGGCCGGATCTCGTCGCGGAACTTGGTCTGAACCTGGTAAAAATTGACCGGTAGTTGCTTATAGCTGCGCAGCTCTTTGCGCGCGACATCGGTAATAACCTCTTCGTGCGTCGGTCCGAAGCAATAGTCGCGCTGATGTCTGTCCTGCATACGCAGAAGCAGTGGGCCGTACTTGTCCCATCGGCCGGACTCTTGCCAAAGCTCGGCAGGTTGCACTGCCGGCATTAGCAGCTCGAGAGCGCCGGCGCGATCCATTTCCTCGCGTACCACAGCCTCGACCTTGCGCAGGATCCGCAGGCCCAATGGCATCCACGTGAAGAGGCCCGAAGCCAGGCGCCGGATCAACCCGGCTCTGAGCATCAGTTGGTGGCTGACGATCTCCGCCTCAGCGGGCACTTCTTTGAGTGTCGTCAGCGAAAACTCCGAAAATCGCATCAAATATCTACCGTTTTGTAATGTTAGGCGCGGATTCTAGTGCATATCGGGTGTGTCTAAAACTATACGTATTGACTCGCAGGCAAAAGCAAGGGATCGTCGCCAGTCTTTTAGATCAGCGAGACCCGCATTGGAAGGAAGACGTAATCCATTTATCGCCCGCGAAGGCGTTCCTTTCCTGTTGCTGGACGCCGCTATCCTTGGCTTCTCACTGAAGTACCTGAACGTGATTTTTGTCATTGCGGCAGCGTTGCTGTTCATCGTGCTGTTCCTGGTCTTTCGCGACCCGCGCCGGCTCATTCCCGCATCTCCTCTCGGTGTAGTCAGCCCGGTTGATGGCCAGATTATCAAGGTCGACCTCGTCGACAAGGGTGTTCTGCAAGGCGAGGCGCATCGCATTCAGATCCGTATTGACAGCATGGGCACTTATACGGCTCGCGCGCCGGTAGAGGGCAAGATCAGCGATCTGCGCTCGGTTGCCGGTGACCAGGTTGTCGACTACCGCACCAACGCACTTTGGATCAAAACAGACGAGGACGATGACATTGTGCTGCAGTTTCACGGTTACCGCTTTGGTTTGGCGCCGTTGTCATTCGCCCGCTATGGCGAACGGGTCGGCCAGGGGCAGCGTTGCGCTTATCTTCGTTTGACCCGAATCGCCGAATTACATCTGCCCATCGAGAGCAAAATCCTGGTCAAACCAGGTGACGCGGTTGTTGCCGGCACCCAATTAATCGGCAAGTTGACTCACAGCTAAGTGTAATGACCAAGGCGTCGTGGCAGACTATTAGTCTCCCTCGACGTCAGCAGGAAAAACGCGATGATCCAACCTGAACATCAACGACGCGCCTATCTTGAGGCGCTGGGCATTGATGTGTGGGTGCCGCGTGAAGAGGTAGGGCCGCATCCGGAAGACATGGTAGAAACCGATACTCAATCGGATATCCGAACTTGGGATGATCTTCGTGCTGCCGTCGCCGCTTGTACAAGCTGCAGTTTGCACACGAGCCGCACCCAGACAGTATTCGGTGTTGGTGACCCGCAAGCGGACTGGATGATTATCGGCGAAGCGCCAGGTGCGGAAGAGGATCGCCGCGGCGAGCCGTTCGTTGGCCGCGCGGGTAAGTTGCTTGACGAGATGCTGCGCGCAGTTGGTCGGAGTCGTGATCGCGTATTCATAGCAAATATCCTCAAGTGCAGACCGCCCAACAACCGCGACCCGAAAGCAGAAGAGTCAGCGGCCTGTCGAGGCTACTTGCAACGCCAGATTGAGCTCGTTGAACCAAAGATCATTCTGGCCGTTGGCCGAATTGCGGCCCAATTGCTGCTCGAGACCGATGAGCCGGTTGGGCGTTTGAGAGGTTCCAGACATCAATTGGGCGATACGCCGCTCGTCGTTACATATCATCCGGCCTACTTGCTGCGTAGCCCAACGCAAAAGCGCAAAGCCTGGGATGATTTGTGCCTCGCGAAACGCCTGATGCGGGAGGCAAGCGTATGATCCGGCCTGTCCCGGAATCGGTCGTATCGATTCGAACGATGCGCCATGAGGACCTTGCACACGTCTCGGATATCGAACGACGTAGCTACGACTTCCCGTGGAGCCATGGTGTATTTCGCGATTGCTTGCTGGCAGGTTATCAGTGCGTGGTGCTCCATCGCGACGGTGAGGTTGCGGGCTACAGTATTTTGTCAGTGGCGGCAGGGGAGGCACATATCCTGAACCTGTGTATCGATCCTTCATTTCGTTCGCACGGTTACGGTGAACGCCTGCTTGACGAAGTGTTGTTTCGTGCGAGAACTGCTTCAGTGCTTGAAATCTTTCTCGAAGTTCGGCCATCCAACGAAACTGCACTTGCGCTGTACAAGAAGAAAGGCTTCCATCATTTGTCGGATCGTCCGGCGTACTACCAGGCTCGTGAGGGTCGCGAAGACGCGTGCGTCCTCGCCAAGAAGCTAACAGCCGACAACTGAGCTAACCATGTCCATTATTGAAGAACAGGTCCGGAGACGGCGCACGTTTGCGATTATTTCGCATCCCGACGCCGGTAAGACCACGCTGACAGAAAAGCTGTTGTTGTATGGCGGTGCCATCCAACTTGCCGGTACCGTCAAAGGTCGCAAGGCGAGCCGTCATGCGACGTCGGACTGGATGGCGCTCGAGCAACAACGTGGCATTTCAGTTACCTCGTCGGTCATGCAGTTCCCGTATGGTGACGAAGTCGTCAACCTGCTCGACACGCCTGGCCACGAAGACTTCTCCGAGGATACGTACCGCACACTGACGGCCGTCGATTCGGCGCTGATGGTAATAGACTGCGCGAAGGGCGTGGAGAAACGTACGATCAAGCTGATGGAAGTGTGTCGATTACGTGACACGCCGATCATGACGTTTATCAACAAGCTGGATCGCGAAGGCCGTGAGCCGATAGATCTGCTCGACGAAATTGAATCCGTTCTGAAAATCCAGTGTTCGCCGGTTACCTGGCCAATCGGGATGGGAAGCAGGCTCAAGGGCGTGTATCACCTGGCGCAGGATCGCATCTATTTATATGAGAAAGTCGGGCGCCAGAAAGCATCGGCACAGAGAATTATCGAAGGACTGGATTCGGAGCAGGCATCAGAGGCGCTGGGGATTGATGCCGATGATTTTCGCGAGGAGGTCGAGCTTGTTAAAGGTGCTTGTCCCGAGCTCAACATCGACGATTATCTCTCCGGGAAGCAGTCTCCGGTTTTGTTCGGCTCTGCCCTGGGCAATTTCGGCGTAAAGGAGTTGCTCAACGAGTTCGTTCGGATCGCCCCGACACCGTTACCGCGGGAGACCGAGCACCGCGAGGTATCACCGTACGAGGACAAACTGACAGGATTCGTTTTCAAGATTCAGGCGAATATGGATCCGGGCCATCGCGATCGAATCGCGTTCATGCGCATCTGTTCTGGTGAGTACCGTAAAGGCATGCGTGTCCTGCATACGCGCTCTGGCAAAGAAATGAAGATTCCCGATGGGATTACGTTCATGGCTGCGGATCGGCAACACGCCGAAACGGCATATGCCGGTGACATCATCGGTATGCACAACCACGGCACGATCAATATCGGCGATAGTTTTTCCGAGGGCGAGGACATTCGCTTTATCGGCATACCGAACTTCGCGCCGGAGATATTCAGGCGTGCGGTGCTCAAGGATCCCTTGCGCTTGAAGGCGCTGCAGAAAGGTCTTGCGCAGCTGTGCGAGGAAGGTGCGACGCAGTTGTTCAAACCGAAGCGAAACAACGATCTGATTTTGGGTGCTGTTGGACCGCTGCAGTTTGAAGTCGTCGCGCATCGCTTACGCGATGAATACAAGGTGGAATGTCAGTTTGAGCCTATCAATGTTGCAACGGCCCGTTGGGTGGAATGCAGCGATGAAAAAATGCTGTCGGAGTTTGAACGAAAGGCGCATGACAACCTCGCGCTGGATCACGGTGAGCAGTTGGTCTACGTTGCACCAACCAAAGTTAATCTCAATCTAACCGAGGAACGTTGGCCCGATATCGCATTTCGGGAAACGCGCGAGCATTGATCGTCAATAGAAAAGTTTTCGCCTGGGCGCTGTACGACTGGGCCAATTCGGCTTTCGCGTTAAGCGTGCTGGCTGTTCTGTTTCCCCTGTTTCTCGGTAGTTACTGGAGTGCCGGCGATGACGGCGCTTCGGTTACGGCGCGGCTTGCCTGGATTACTGCAGGTGCCAGCGCAATTGTCAGTGTATTGGCGCCGATTTTTGGCACGATCGCCGATGAGGGCGGTTACCGAAAGCGCTTCTTACTTATTTTGGCGTTGTTTGGTGCCACGATGACGGCGTCACTCGCTTTGGTCGGTGAAGGTAGCTGGCCATGGGCTTTGGCGCTGTACCTGGCTGCGTCAATTGGCTTCTACAGTTCGACGGTATTCTATGACTCGCTGATCATTGACGTAACGGAACCGGGTAATTACAAATTCGTCTCGTCATTTGGATTTTCGCTCGGCTATCTTGGTGGAGCTGTACTTCTCGCACTGCATGTCTGGATGCTGACTTCGCCTGCGACTTTCGGGCTTGCATCAGCCAATGAGGCAATGAAGTTCGCTTTCGTTTCAGTGGGTGTCTGGTGGGCCGTATTTCTTATTCCACTGATTGTGTTCGTGCCAGAGAGTAAACGAGGCGTCAGTGCTGCGGGCGGGGCAGTGCGCGCGGCATACAAGGAGCTCCGGGATACGTTTACGCGGATACGGCGCTATCGACATATCTCGATGTTCCTGCTGGGATATTGGCTGTACATCGGCGGCGTCTTTACCGTGATCTTCATGGCAGCGAATTTCGGTCAGCGACTTGGTTTCGGTCAGCAGGATCTTGTTAAAGCCCTGATGATTACGAATTTCGTCGGTTTTCCGGCGACCTTGTTGTATGCATTTCTCGGCCACCGTTTTGGTTCCAAGCCCGGTATTTTCTTCGCGCTCGCTGTCTATATCGTCGTGTCCGCATGGGCGGGGTTTATGACAGACGTCAGCCAATTCTACGTGTTGGCCATTGTTATCGGCTGTGTGCAGGGTGGAGTGCAAGGTTTGAGTCGTTCCTTGTACGCGTCACTGATACCAGCCGACCAACCCGGCGAGTTCTTCGGCTTTTACAATATGGTGACCAAGCTGTCGCACGTGCTTGGCCCATTAATCGTTGGCGTAGCGGCAACTTTTTCGGACGAACCCAGAGTCGTCCTGCTCGTGCTGATACCGCTGTTCATTCTCGGCGCAATTTTGCTACGGCAAGTTCCAGCTGATTCATCATTCGCGGATCATCGGGCCCATATCGAGCACTGAGATAGGTCGACGTTATCGCGTCGATCGTATTTGCTGGAATGGGGGAGCTTGTCTGTGCACGATATGCGTACGCTGCCGGTGTTTCTCCGATTAGCGGTTCTACTCCCGCTTTGCTCGTAAACCGGCTGTATAGAACGGCTGCTCGGTCTCTGGGTGGCTGCCGATAACGCAGCATCAGCAAAAGGCTGATTAGCAATATGAGACCGATGACGGCGCCGAGCAGCGTCAACATTTTTTTGCGCCAGTCAGGGTCATCCATGCCCAGCCACTCAAGCAAACGGTTCTGATTCTCCGGGCCGTAGCCGAGAATCCATTCGTTCCACTGGGCGTCTATTGCATCGATGGCTAGTTGGAGCTGGTGCAGCAGTTCAGACGGTGCCGATAAACCCCATGCCAGCCCAATACCGTCGAACATTGCAGCGCTTCTGCCGACCTCAATGCGCTCCGGTGCAACAGCGGCAGTGGGGTCGACGCGACGCCAGCCGATCCCTTCCAGCCATACTTCGGTCCACGCGTGTGCGTCGGCCTGCCGAACGATCAAATGCCCACCCATAGGATTCAGTTCGCCGCCCTGGTAACCCAGCACAATGCGCGCCGGGAGGCCGGCAGATCGCATCATCACAGCGAAAGCGGATGCGTAGTGTTCGCAAAAGCCACGCCGGGTGTCGAACAGGAAGCGGTCGACCGGGTTGTTGCCCAAAGGAGGAGGCTCGAGCGTGTAAAAGAATTCTTCCTCGTGAAATTTCCTGAGAACGGTATTGATGAATTCCTGATCCGATGAAGAACTTTCATGAAGCTGCCGTGCAAGATCGGCCGTCCTGGGATTGCTGCCTTCCGGTAGCCGCAGGTACCAGCTACGGAAAAGATCGCTGATGTCGGCATCCGTCCGGTAGTCGGTATACGACGTCGCGTCATAGGATATGCGTTGGTCGATTGGGTGCACACGAGCCAGCTGCTGTTGTGGACCCATGAAGGTCTTTGGCAGAGACCACGAGAACGGTATGTCGAGCGCAAATACCCATTGTTGGTGCGTGGGTTCAAGGGTGATGTTGTAATTGACGGGGTCGCCGGCCACTTCGACCTGATCTGAGGCCCTGTTGCCCATCATTGGGTCGCTGCCGCGCCATGTGCGCCCATTGAAGCGATGCAGCACAAGCCCGCGCCAATAACGCTCGCGCGGGGCAGGAATTGCACCTTCGAATCTCACGCGAAAGGCCACGGCGTCGGACTGCGACAGCGAACTGATGTCGCCCGGACTCATCGTGTCGCTTAGGCCCGACGTTCCAGAGCTGGTGTCGATAGGCACTGCCCAGAATGGCGTTGCGATGCGCGGGAAAAATATCCACATCGCGACTGCCAGCGGCGCAGCATAAAGCACGAGACGGCTGCCGGTTCTGAAGCTCTGCCGAGCCGTTTCCTGAACAGAGGCGGACATTCTGAGCCAGGCCGTCATGATGAGCAGTAGGGCAACAAT
>RCNB010003594.1_pt1 | contig 10015 bp, 10 predicted proteins | sample 2041321 | NCBI WGS metagenome assembly RCNB01 (sample SAMN09708232, study PRJNA481090) | Marine sediment metagenome, whole genome shotgun sequencing project.
GATGTATTTGTGAGCATATTCAGTTCATCAGAGGGTGCCATGGGAACTGAGTTTTCTAATATTGAGAGCTGGGGAATCATTAATATGTTTTACTCTCGCATTTTCGGTATTTATAACATCTGTGCCAATCGAGTGGGGGAAGAAGAATGGGAGGAGAAAAAGTCCGTACTGGCTGCTGAAACTGCCGAATTGATCTCAGTAGACGACCCCGATCAACTGCCTCAGGAACAGTCATTCAGTTTTTGGGGGGTTAGCGAGATAATCAATCCTTTCGGGCAACAAATTGCAAAAGCAGCCCTCCATAAAGAAGACGAGATATTTGCGGAAATATCCAAAGATCTACTTCGTCGAAAAAAGATTTTGCTCCCTTATTTAAGAGATGACGATCCACATTTCACATACCGTGAGCTTCAGTGTATTTTATATAACAAATGAGCAAGTTGGTTTATAAAAAGGTTAGTTCTTAATAAATTTGGGCTGTATTGAAAAAAACCCTTGTCACTAAGTGCCACACCCAGATTGTTTGCTGGCAGCGCCTTCAAATCCGGGTGCCGGGGTGAAATAGTCGGAATGCCCGGGTTTATTGAGATGTTATATAAAAAAGAGTGAGCAGGGCCAAAAAGACACAAGCAAGGCCTTTTCTGCGTATTGGAAATCCTCCTCTTCTGGGCGTGGATTCTTTGCCTGTAATCGGATAAATGATGAATCCTTAACACTACTTTTTCCCGGTAATAAAATACTCCTTAAGTTTTTCGGTACTTAACGCTGCAAGGCCAAGATTTTTCAAATTTCTGCCATTTTTGTAATAATCCGTATTATTGACAACGGAAGCGATATGGATCAAAGCGTCATATGTGGGAGTGGCAACACCGATCTTTTTTGCTAAGGAAGCTGTAAGCGTAGCTCCCATCGGGATATCTTCTGTTACATATCGGTCCTGCATACTCATGGGTCCTTTGCTCGAATCCTTTGCAAATTCTTCACGAGTCATATTAAAGCTGTCCATGAATACCTGGGCATAGGTATATGGTTTGTATCCTAATGAAGTAAACAATGCCTGTCTTTCCTTATCCATAGAATTAATGACCTTTTCAACTGACTCTGTAATTCCCTCTTTGTACATCCAGAATTCACCTTTTGCATATTCTATACGACCCATATTGAGTAATGCACCAACTGGGTGGACAATAATGTTGGGATTGTAAAGTGCAGGTTCAAGTATACTTACTGCCGGTTTTACCTTATCAGCATACGTTCCGATGAGAGCCTTCATAACATTTCCGGTATCACTAGCTGGGAGGGCTGCCAATAACATTCGTGGTCCATCTACTCTATGGATATTAACAGTGCCAGGACCTCTAAGACGACGACAGCAGTATGGTGATGTTACCGCTTCTGCAAGAAAAGTTCGCCGGTCCATTCTCAACTCATCCCAAACCTTTCTGAAAGACAATGTCCCACCACTTCCCGGCCATAGAACAACAGTTTGACCATCTGATAGATGGGGGGTAATTTCTTTAGCTATCCTTTCGTGGGCTAAAGCCACAGTTGTTACCATAATCAGGTCAACATCCTTCACAGCTTCAGATATATCTGTAGTTGCCGTAACCTTGGCAAAGCCCGTTCGTGCTATACCGGTCACTTTAATCCCGCCTTGCTCAATAATGGGTTTAATGTTTTTTGCATATTCCGGAAACTCGAACAGCCGGCACATATGTCCTGCTAAGCTCATGTCTCCGGCTATTGCCGATCCACAATTACCGGCTCCAATAATAGCAATTTTTTTACGCCTCATTATCTATTCTCCTAGAGAAAGGTTGAGCAGTAATCCGCACTTTTAGGAAGAAGGGCTGTAACATCTTAATAAGTCCGTGCTGTATTAGAAAAACCCCCTCACCGAGCCATAGGCTTTATGAGCCGGTGGCCTCGATCCCCCTTTGCAAAAAAAAGGGGGAAGAAGTCGGAATGCATAGATTTATTGAGATGTTACAAAAGGATCAAATATAATATATAGATATTCTCATTAAAAATACAGAGCCAAATTAACCCCCCGCCTCATTAGCCTTCGGTCTTCAGTGATTTTTCCTTTGGAAAGGAGCATTTTGATGACATTTTGATGGAGGCTCACGCCCAGCTCCTTCAGCTCATCACCAAAAACCGAAGTTTTTGTCCACTCTGCCCGTTTATCTACCATAAAAGTCTTGACAAAGTTAGGGGATTTTTTAATAATTTTTTATTAGGGGGAGGATGCTTTTTGCTTTGTTCGTTGTCAGAATCAGAAAGGGGGTGAGGCTTGTCAAAAAGAAGTAAAGTATTTTGGGACAGGATGAGAACAGATGAAAATTCCAAAAAAGGGAGGATTGAAAATGAAAATTCGAAGTATTGCTATATTAGCAATGGTATTTCTTCTTGTCGGAGTAGTTCTTCCGGCAACAGCGGATGCACGGGAGCAAGTGGTGCGGGTCGCCCTGAAGGCCTCTGACATTCGCTCACTAGATCCCGATTATGGAACAACAACCATCGATTATGCCTGTATCGACCCGATGTTTAATGCCCTTGTCCGATTCAAGCCAGGAGATATGGATCCCGAAAAGATTCAACCCGACCTGGCAGAGGGATGGAACGTGTCGCCTGATGGATTGGTTTGGACCTTCTATCTTCGGAAAGGGGTGAAATTCCATAAAGGCTATGGGGAATTGACGGCCGAGGACGTGAAGTTCTCCCTGGAAAAGGCCGCCAACAAGGAGACATCTGGATTTGCCAAAGATTTTGATGCGTTGGAAAAAGTTGAGGTCATCGACAAGTACACTGTGCGCCTCACCTTTAAAGAACACATACCCTCGGTTCTCGGACTGCTGACCGACTACCACGGTGGATACATCGTCTGCAAGAAAGCCGTTGAGGAAATGGGCCTTGAAAAATTCAAGACCAATCCCATTGGCACGGGACCCTTTATGCTTAAAGAGTATTTTCCAAAGCAGAAACTCGTCGAGGTCAGACACGATGAATATTTCAGAGGCAGACCGCTACTCGATAAGGTTGAGTTCTGGTTCATGCCCGATGCCAGCAGTCGAGAAATGGCCTTTCGCAAGGGTGAGATTGATATCTGCGAAGGGGAAAGAGAGCAGGTCTGGGTCGATAAAATGAGGAAAGTGCCTGGAACGGTCGTTGACATCTTTGGACCGGGAGAAACCCTGACGCTTCACTTCAACACAAGCAAAAAACCTTTTGATGACATCCAGGTCAGAAAGGCTCTGGCATATGCGATCAGTCGAGAAGAATTGATGGATTTTCTTGGAAAAGACGTGACCGAGCCACTTGTCTCTCCCATCCCCACCAGCTATCTGGGAGGCATCACCGATGTGGCCTTGTACGCGTTTGATTCTGAAAAGGCCAAGACTTTTCTGAAAGAGGCGGGCCTCGAGAAGGGCTTCACCTTCAAGAAGGTGATTACAGAGATGTCCGACTACCGGCGGCCCATGGAACAGATACAGGCACAGTTGAGAAGAATCGGTGTCGATATGAAAATGGACGTGATCACTCATAGTGCCTACCATGGGCAGATCCGAAAAGACGTCAACCCTGTGGTTCTGTATATTTGTGCTCGTTTCCCAACTGCTAATTCGATTCTGTCTCAGTTCTACCACTCCAAGTCCATCGTTGGAACGCCCACAGCAATCACCAACTTCTCCCACTATAATAAGATAGATGATTTGATAGATCAGGCAAGACGGGAGACGCGAATCGAGAAACAAAAAGCCATGTGGGCCAATGCCCAGAGGAAGATCCTTGAGGATGCAGTTGCTTATCCACTCTGCATAACCAAATTCGTGTTTGCCAGGAAGGACTATGTGGATCTCGGGTACGAAATGAAGTCGACCCTGACTCTGGTCGATACCATTAAGTGGAACACCCGAATCCTTGAAAAGTAAATTTGGAGGATACCGGACGGGGGCCCCATGGACAGTATGACCCCCCGTCTTCGACTGTCGTTTAAAAACTATGTTCCAGTATACAATCCGAAGGATCCTTTTGATTATTCCTACCCTATGGGCCGTCGTCACCGTGGTCTTTTTCCTGATTCGAATTGTTCCGGGGGGGCCTGCTGTGGCGGCCCTCGGGACCTACGCCACCGAAGAACAGATCAGGACCTTGGAACATCAGATGGGCCTGGACAAGCCCGTCGTGGTCCAGTATGTGACGTTTCTCGCGGATCTGTGTCGAGGGAGCCTGGGAAAATCACTCATTACCCAGCGGCCGGTGGCAAAAGAGATAGCGCAGGCCCTCCCCTATACGATTGATTTAACCGTAGCCGGTATGGTTTTGGGTATCCTCATGGGGGTTCCCATCGGCATCTTTTGTGCCCTGAACAGGAATAAGACACCAGATTATCTCGGAAGGGTCGGTTCATTGGTAGGGATTTCTATGCCTGAATTCTATCTGGGCATCCTCCTCATGTATGTTTTTGCAGTAAAACTGGACCTATTCCCGGTGATTGGGGGAGGGGATCTCAGGGATTGGGGGAGTCGGCTGTACCATCTCGTACTCCCAGCCTTCACCCTTGGGATCGTCATGACAGCCTTTATCAGTAGAATGACTCGCTCCTCCATGCTCAACGTTATTGGGGAGGACTACGTGAGAACGGCCAGGGCAAAAGGGGTCAGCGAAAGGATGGTCATTTACAAGCATGCCCTGAGAAATGCGCTCATCCCCACAACCACCGTGATTGGTCTCTATGCCGGCATTTTGATGGGTGGATCTGTTCTAACTGAGATCGTCTACAGCCGGCCAGGTTTGGGAAAAATGATGGTTTTTGCGGTCAAAGATCGCGACTATATGACCCTCCAAACTGTAATCGTAATATTTTCGGCAGCCGTCTTTTTCCTCAACCTGGTGACGGACCTCCTTTATGCCCTTATCGACCCAAGGATTGAATACCATTAAAAGAAAATTTCAAGTATGGCTCAAGCTGTCCGAAAAGGTCTGATCCTTTACACATTCAGGCGAAATAAGACCTCTGTTGTTGGTGTTGTCATGGCCATTATAATTGTATGCCTGGCGATCCTGGCTCCATGGATCTCACCCTATGACCCGATTGATCAGAACGTCAAGCTTCAATATTCCGCACCTTCGCTCGCCCATCTGTGCGGCACAGATGGATACGGGAGAGATGAATTCTCACGAATCCTCTGGGGTGCCAGAGTCTCCCTGGTAGTTGGAATTGGCTCGGTTTTGTTCAGTATGGTTTTTGGCATTCCTCTAGGCGTCATAGCAGGTTATAAAGGTGGGAGAGCGGATAGTGTGGTTTCCCGATTCAACGATATTTTCATGTCATTTCCCATTGTAATATTTGGTCTCCTCATCCTGGCCATCATGGGACCGGGAATCGTCAAGATCATTATCGCCATCGGCGTGGCCCTGACCCCCCGAATTGCACGGCTAGCTCGAGGGTCGACGCTCTCCCTTAAAGAAATGCCCTATATTGAAGCAGCCAGGGCCGTTGGACAAAGTGACACGAAGATTATCATTCTCCATGTGCTTCCCAATATTTTCGGGGACATTCTGGTCATGGGCGCCCTGTGGATCGCAACAGCGATCATTGTGGAAGCTAGCCTCAGTTTCATTGGCCTCGGAGTCCGCCCCCCAACACCCAGCTGGGGTTCCATGATTCGTGCAGGTCTTGATCAACTCACCAATGCCCCCTGGCTCTCAATGTTCCCGGGACTGGCCATATTCCTTACGGTTTTTTCCTTTAACCTCATTGCAGACGGTTTGAGAGACATTGCCGACCCGAAGCTCCGGGGTTGATAGCGTTGCTTGAAGTGGCTTTGTGATCTTGGAGTACGCAGAAATTTTGCCTAAGTAGTGTGTTTCATAAATGCGATTCCAATGGATAATCCACCCCAATCCTGCCCTCCCCCTCGAACGGGGAGGGTTTGGGTGGGGGTGAGGCCAAAAATACGTCACCGTAATTGCGAATAAAACATTAAGATTGGGGACTAAAGAGGCCTGGATCATGAGGGAAGAGATATGCGGTGGCAGGCAACGTAGTGCTCGCCGCCGATATCGACCAGCGGCGGGACCCTTGTGGCGCAAATCTCCTCTCTCGCAGAACAACGAGTATGGAAATGGCAGCCGGGGGGAGGGGTAATTGGAGAGGGAACATCCCCTGTCAGGATAATCCGCTTCTTTTTGAATTCAGGATCTGGTTCAGGCACGGCCGAAAGAAGCGCCTGCGTATAGGGATGTTTAGGGTTCGTGTAAAGCTCGACATCTGGTGCGGACTCCACGATTCTCCCCAGGTACATCACGGCAATTCGATCACAGATATGTTCCACTACTGCCAGGTCATGGGCAATGATAATATAGGAGAGGTCAAACTCTTCCTGAATGTCTTCCAGCAGATTAATGATCTGAGCCTGGATCGAAACGTCGAGTGCAGATACCGGTTCATCCCCGATGACGAGTTTCGGGTTCAGGGCCAGCGCCCGGGCAATGCCAATTCTCTGCCTTTGACCGCCGCTGAATTCGTGGGGATATCGCCAGGCGTGTTCAGGCTGAAGCCCGACTTTTTCCAACAGGTAGGCAATCCTTTCTTTTTTCTCGGTTTTGTTCGAGGAGACGGCAAAAATGTCCAAGGGTTCGCCAATGGTCTGACCAACGCTTCTCCTGGGATCCAATGACGCGTAAGGATCCTGGAAAATAATCTGCATATCCCGCCTTAGATTTCGAAGCTCCTTATTTGTCAACTGGCAGACATTTCTGCCCTCAAACAGAATCGTTCCCTCTGTGGGTTCAATGAGCCGCAAAATGGCTCTGGCCGTGGTGGATTTGCCGCAGCCACTCTCACCCACAAGGCCAAGGCTCTCACCCCGCTTCAGAAAAAAACTGACCCCATCCACGGCACGCACATACCCAATGGTCCTGTGAAAAATGCCACCCCTGATGGGGAAATATTGCTTCAGATTCCTAACTTCGAGGAGCAGATCGGCCATCTTTTGATTCCTACCTCTCCTTGTGGGTGAGCCAGCATCGGCAAAAGTGTCTTTCATCTATTTCCTCCAGGTCTGGTTCTTCTTTTCTGCAAATTTCCATCGCGTGGCTACAACGCGTGGAAAACCTGCATCCCGCAGGAAGTTCATAGAGAGATGGGACAACGCCTGGAATCTCCTCGAGGCGAACCCTTCCCAGCCTGATCTTGTCTCCCAACCGGGGCATCGATTGGAGCAGCCCCTGACTATAGGGGTGCAGCGGCGTTTTAAAGATCGTCCGGGTGGGTGCTTCCTCAACAATTTTGCCGGCATACATGACAATGACCCTTTTTACAGTCTCCGCAATGATGCCAAGATCGTGAGTAATTAAAATGATGGCCATTCCCAGTTCTTCCTTCAACTGCAGCATGAGATCGATGATCTGAGCCTGGATTGTGACATCAAGGGCCGTTGTGGGTTCGTCAGCTATCAGGATTTCAGGGTTGCAGGCGAGAGCCATGGCAATCATCGCTCGCTGGCGCATCCCTCCGCTCAGTTCGTGAGGATATTGGCCGACACATTTTTCCGGGCTCGGGATATTAACCAGTTTCAGCATATCGATGCTTTTCTCAAGAGCCTCCTGCCGCTTTAGCCCTTGATGGAGGCGAAAGGCCTCGGCGATCTGATTTCCTACAGTGAAAACAGGGTTGAGAGAGGTCATGGGTTCCTGAAAAATCATGGAAATATGGTTTCCACGGATTTCCCTCATCCGTTCGTAAGGAAGCTCTAATAGATTCGTGCCCTTAAAAAAGATTTGCCCCTCCACAATTCGACCAGGAGGATCAGGGATGAGTCGCAGTATGGAGAGGGCGGAGACACTCTTCCCGCAACCCGATTCTCCAACAATGCCGAGGGGCTCTCCCCTACTTAACCGGTAGCTGATCCCATCAACTGCCTTGGCCACGCCATCGTATGTATAAAAAAAGGTCTTCAAGTTCCTAATATCCAGTATGACGTCTTGCACCTCGATCCCTTTCTTAGATAGAAACCTTTAATGTTATTGATTATTCTTTATTATATAGCACATCCGGTGAGAGGGGGCAAAGCAAAAGCATTGCAGAAGCACTCCGTCAGCTGATTGGCTAATCCCCTGCGGCCAAATACCGGAAAGATGGTTTCACAGGGATAGTAAATATTCCATATATGAGGAGGTAGTAAAAATGACCAAGAAAGAGGAACAAAGGCTTTGTCCATTACTGTTGAATGGCTGGATAGCGCACCACGGAGAAATCGAGCTGTCGGAAAACTTGATTGAATCCTGCAAATGCAGGCAAGACTGTAGATGGTATTATCAGGGAGGCTTCGACCATTGCGCCCTTATCAGCAGCTTCTCATCTCTGGCTGAGATCGCAGAGATGCAATGATTTTGCGTACACAGAAAATGAGAGGTGGCAAAAAAAAGGAAAACAAAGAAAAACAAATCGCCACCTTTCAACGCAAAATATGAGGTGGGTATAGCCCGATGGCCATGTAACAATCACGGGATGTGTTTGATGGTCTTAAAGCCAACAGATAAACAGCCCTATCTGTACGCCTATATGGGTCTGACTGCTGCCTATTGGTTAACCGGCTCTGAAGATCAGGCTCAGCAAGCTGCCCAGCACGTTCTTAGAATTAACCCAAAATTCTCATTGGGTTATTGGGAGAAACGATCCACCGGTAAAGACAAAGCGCTTAAGGAGCAAATATTTGACGCCTGGCGTAAGGCAGGTTTAAAATAGAACCTCAAATCTGCGGTACAGTTTCGTACATCTCCAACGTATCACAGGTTAGGTGATTGTTGTGCTATCTGCTATATATCTTCAATTAAATAAGTAGCTTATACAATGTGATATTCTCAATGTATCTGTATTGCGGCACGAAGTCGGATACTCTAAAGAATAACATTTCAGAGGGGTATGTTTTAAGTATCTGAACTTAAGTTTTTTTTCAGACAGATTAAATCTTCAAACAGTATGATGTAAATTGAGTGATTGAAAAAATATTGAAAGGACTAAGAAATGGCAAAGGACACAAAGCCGATTGTATCTTTCGAGGAATCATTCGATAAACTCGATATTAGAGTAGGAAGAGTTATGGAGGTTGATCTTGAAACAAGAACAAATAAACCAACTTATAAAATGGTGGTAGACTTCGGTAAATACGGGAAACGCGTAAGTTATGGTCGATTTACGAAACATCCTATGGAGGAGGTAAAAGATAGACTGGTGATGGGTGTATTGAATTTTGAACCCAGGCAAATGGGGCCCGTTATTTCTGAAGTTTTAATTATTGTTAATTATTGGAGTTCAATACCCCAAAGCAGAAAGTGGTGAAGCCACATTTGTATCACCCGCGGTCAATGCTAAAATTGGCAGTAAACTATTTTAGAGTAGTCGATTTTGAAAAACCCAAAATTTGTCTCATGGCAAGCAAATTTATGCTCTTAGAGATAATAGAGTCACTGGGATTATTTGCGCAAAAGGTTTGCCAGCGACCTCTCGTCAGTTTTCATAAGGATTCTTTTTTTACACCTTATCCATCAACTTCTTGTTATCAATTTAAAGAATTTTATCGCTCAAGACATTTTTTAATAGCGCTTTTAAATTTTCCCGGACTCAGATCTATCTGACCTACATCCCCCACATGAATTACAGAACCTTCTTTCCCTACAAGATATAAACGAGAGGGCCTGGCTGCATACATTTGACCTATTTTGTCATCCATATCATCTACGTAAATCGGTGAGGTCATATCCCAGTCTTTTTCGAAATTCGCTGGCATTTGCCCTCCGTTCTTCAAGTGTCGTAGGATCTGAGACATCCAAGTTTAACTTTGGGAAAAAGATTCTACTAAATATAACTGCAATTAGACCTTCTCCAAACCACCATTTGACAATGGTTATGGTGAAATGGCCGAGAGAATGGTTAAGATTGCATCACAGCAACCTGGGTTTTTAGGTGTAGAGTCAGCAAGGGAAAGTGTGGGCATAACTGTGTCATATT
>RCNB010003091.1_pt1 | contig 10006 bp, 10 predicted proteins | sample 2041321 | NCBI WGS metagenome assembly RCNB01 (sample SAMN09708232, study PRJNA481090) | Marine sediment metagenome, whole genome shotgun sequencing project.
AGCGGAGCTGAGTTTTGGGGTTATTTAGCTGATAAAAATTCCTGTAAAATGCATCTTTTTCACTATCATTTTTGGACAAGGTGAAAGCAAAAAAGAGTAAATCACTACAATTTTGTGTTACAAAAACCCATTTTAATCGTCTTACTAAACAACAACCAAAAAACCTTATCCTTTGGAAACAATCTTATCCTTACAAAACCTTGACAAAAAATACGGTAGCGTTCATGCCGTAAATAATTTATCATTCGACATTCAAAAAGGTAATGTCTATGGGATTCTCGGCCCGAATGGTAGTGGGAAATCTACCACATTAGGCATCATCTTAAATGTCGTCAATAGAACCAGTGGTAGCTTTAGCTGGTTCGATGGTAGTATTAGCACACATGAAGCCTTAAAAAAAGTCGGAGCCATTATTGAGCGTCCAAACTTTTATCCTTACATGACTGCTTCCCAAAATTTAAAATTAATCTGTAAGATCAAAGGAGTGTCTTATGATATGATTGATGAAAAATTAAAACTTGTCAATTTATACGAACGCAGAAATCACAAGTTCAAAACCTACTCGTTAGGTATGAAACAGCGTTTGGCAATCGCCTCTGCACTCTTGAATGACCCAGAAATTCTAATTCTCGATGAACCTACAAATGGATTAGACCCTCAAGGGATCCATGAAATCCGTCAAATCATTAAGGAAATTGCGACCAATGGCACTACCATACTGCTCGCTTCACACCTTTTAGACGAAGTTGAAAAAGTATGTTCACACGTCGTTGTTATCCGAGAAGGTGTCAAACTATATTCTGGCAGAGTTGATGAAATGACTGCTTCAAAAGGCTTATTCGAATTGAAAACAGATACAAATAATGATAAATTAGAAGAAATTCTAGAACAGCATACTGCTATTGCATCGGTCAAAAAAGAGGATGGGAAACTGATTGCAACGCTAAACGAAGAAATATCTGCGGCTGATATGAATGCATATCTCTTTAAGAACGGCATTACATTATCTCATTTAGTAAAACGTATGCCTACATTAGAACAACAGTTTCTAGATCTCACTAACAATAACTAACCACAAAATCAAACATATATGTTTCGTCTTTTAAACATAGAATTTCATAAATTAAAGCACAGCACAGCCAGCAAAGTTTTGTCTATTATATATTTTGGCTTACTGACTTCAATAGCGCTGATTGCAGCTATAAAATTTGATATTGGACCTATTAAATTTCATTTAGCTGATCAGGGTATTTTTAATTTCCCTTATATCTGGCATTTTAATACATACATCGCAGCGATTCTTAAGTTTTTCTTATTGCTTGTCATTGTTTCAATGATGGCCAACGAGTATAGTCATAAAACCTTAAAACAAAACTTGATCGATGGCTTGAGCAAAAAAGAATTTATTTTGTCTAAGTTTTATACTGTTGTTGCCTTTGCAGCCATCTCTACAGTTTTTGTATTCTTAGTATCTTTAGTTTTGGGATATGTCTATTCTGATTACAATGAATTTAGTATTGTTTTTTCCGATTTAGAATACTTACTTGCTTTCTTTATAAAGCTTGTCGGGTTTTTCTCATTTGGACTTTTTATGGGTATTTTGGTGAAACGTTCTGCTTTCGCAGTTGGAGGAATTGTAATTTGGTTTATTGCCGAAAGTATTTTTAAAGGATATTTATTTTGGCAGTTTAAAAACAGTGACTTCAGTGAAGTATCCGAACGCGTCAATAGTGTCATGCGATATTTACCCTTAGAGTCAATGTCAAATTTGATTAAAGAGCCCTTTACTTCTTTCAATGCCGTCAAAAGTGCAGCAAAACAGATAGGTGAAGATTTATCAAAGAATGTCGATGTCCAATTTTTTGATATTGCTATTGTTTCATTTTGGACCTTTATTTTTATTTATTTATCGTATCGATTATTGCAAAAAAGAGACTTGTAAAATTCTGCCAAAAAGATCCTTATTAAGAATTAAGTTTTGCAGTATAAAATATCATTGATGGAGTCAGGTATTGGTTACCAGAACAGATGTTCGTGGTATTGATCATAAAAAAGAGCATTGTCTACCAAAACAATGCTCAAAGCCGAACTAGCCCAAATATTATATATGAATTTCAAAAATAGTTAGTTTTAATTACGGCCGCGTTAAGCCTACGTTAAAAAAACATTAACTATCTGTTCCTTAAAACAGTAGTACTACTTTAAAGAAAAGCACTGCTCACATCAACCTTCCCATTTTCCATAGGGAGAATTTAAATACACTTTCTTTGTAATTTTGAAGTGTTAAGACACTATTAAATAAATATTAACTCTAATAAATTCTACATCTAATATTCCTTCACTATTTTTGTGCTATGCAATTCAAACTTCAATCAAATTTTAAGCCTACAGGCGATCAGCCTGAAGCAATTAAGCAGTTAGTTGGGGGCATTGCTTCAGAAGAAAACTATCAGACCTTATTAGGTGTTACCGGTTCTGGAAAAACATTTACCGTTGCCAATGTAGTAGAGAGCATTCAACGGCCTACATTGGTATTAGCACATAATAAAACCTTAGCTGCTCAGTTATATTCAGAATTCAAGCAATTTTTCCCCGATAATGCTGTAGAATATTTTGTGTCATACTATGACTATTATCAACCTGAAGCTTACATACCGGCAAGTGGTTTATATATCGAAAAAGATCTATCAATTAACGAAGATATTGAACGCTTGCGCTTAAGTACAACTTCATCACTTCTTTCTGGCAGAAGAGATGTTATAGTAGTCGCTTCAGTGAGCTGTCTATATGGTATTGGTAACCCTGTAGAGTTTAAAAAAAATGTGATTACCATTGAGGTTGATCAAAAAATTGCTCGAACAAAATTTTTACATCAGTTAGTTCAAAGTTTATATTCTCGAACAGATTTTGAAGTAAAAAGTGGCACCTTTAAAGTAAAAGGAGATACCATTACTATTTTTCCGTCATACGGAGATTATGGTTATCGCGTTCATTTTTTTGGGGATGAAATAGAAGAAATCGAAAGTTTTGACATTGTTAATAATCAAGTAATTGAAAAATTTGAAAGCCTAAATATCTATCCTGCAAACCTCTTTGTTACATCGCCAGACATATTACAAAATGCCATTCATCTCATTCAAGAGGATATGGTAAAACAAGTTGATTACTTTAAAGAAATAGGAAAACATTTAGAAGCGAAACGTTTAAAAGAACGTACTGAATTCGATCTTGAAATGATTCGCGAACTCGGCTATTGCAGTGGTATCGAGAACTATTCACGTTACCTTGACGGAAGGGAGGCGGGTACGCGTCCGTTTTGTCTTTTAGACTATTTTCCTAATGATTATTTAATGGTCATTGATGAAAGTCATGTAACGATTCCGCAAACACATGCTATGTATGGTGGCGATCGCTCTCGTAAAGAAAACTTAGTTGAATTTGGTTTCCGACTACCGGCTGCTATGGATAATCGTCCGTTAAAATTTGAAGAATTCGAAGCTATACAAAATCAAGTTATTTATGTGAGTGCTACACCCGCTGATTATGAATTGCAGAAAACCGAAGGTGTTTTTGTAGAGCAGATTATTCGTCCAACTGGTCTATTAGATCCTGAAATTGAAGTACGCCCTAGCTTGAATCAGATTGATGATTTGATTGAAGAAATTCAGGTACGAGTAGAAAAAGATGAGCGTACACTTGTGACGACACTTACCAAGCGCATGGCAGAAGAACTTACCAAATATTTAAGTAGAATCGCGATTCGTTGTCGCTATATTCATAGTGATGTTGATACCTTAGAACGTGTAGAGATTATGCAAGATCTTCGCAAAGGCATATTTGATGTATTGATTGGTGTAAACTTACTACGCGAAGGTCTCGATTTACCCGAAGTATCTCTCGTAGCCATTCTCGATGCTGACAAAGAAGGTTTTTTACGGAGTCATCGTTCGCTAACACAAACTGTAGGGCGGGCTGCAAGAAATATCAATGGTAGAGCCATTTTGTATGCAGATAAAATCACCAGGAGTATGCAATTGACAATTGATGAAACAAATCGACGTCGCGAAAAGCAAGTTGAATATAATACAAAACACAATATTACACCAACACAAATCAAAAAGAGTATCGACGCTAGCTTATCAAAAAATAACGTGAGCTCTTTTCACTATGATGCAGCTGCCAATTTAGCGGCCGAGCAAGATTTAGAATACCTACCTAAACCCGAAATTGAAAAACGTATCCGTGACAGTCAAAAATTAATGGAACAAGCAGCGAAAGCATTGGATTTTATAGCGGCAGCGCAGTTTCGTGATAACATAAAGGTTTTAAAAGAACAATTGTAATATGTTTGGACTAACAAAAAATAAAACCGTTAACGAGCACCTAAAGATTATCAAAAAAGTTGGCGTGTCAATAACCAAAAAAGTACCGAAAGCAGATGTATTTGAACTCTTAACTGAAGGCGATAAAATAAGATAAAACACATGTTTAATCCCAAAAAAACAACGCTAGGATAAAGTAAAACATGTCTAGTTTTTAAAAAGTTTATCGATTAAATGAAGCTGGTGAATTATCTCCTTTCCTTATGTTTTGATTGGCTTTTCACCTACCTTGCATCGCTTATATAAATGCATGTCCAAGCTACCAAAAGAACACAAATTTATAGACCTTTCTGATTACGGGCGCCCTTTGGCAAGGATAATTGCCAATACACTAAAAGAAACCTCAGCAACGCCTGTTCATGTAACTATTGGTTTTATTATTGCGGGTTTGATTGCCATCGGATGTATTTTAACAAATAATTTTTGGGCAGCTGCATTTTTTCTAATTTTAAAATCTATTCTAGACGCGGCAGATGGTGAGTTGTCACGACTCAAAAATACACCTTCATATACGGGGCGCTATTTAGACTCTGTGGCAGATATTTTATTGAATTTTCTATTTTTATTTACCATTGCCTACATTACGAATACCAGTTTGATATATGCTTTTATTGCTTTTTTAGCTATTCAGTTACAAGGTACTTTATATAATTATTATTATGTGATTTTGCGTACCAGGCTTGAAGGTGATACTACAAGCCGTATTTTTGAAAATAAAACTCCAAAAGCGCTACCTGGTGAAGATCAAAGTACTGTTGATACCTTATTTAAAATGTATAAATTTTTATATGGAAACTTTGATAAAACGATGTATTATTTAGATACGAAGGCGGCGAAAGGCAAACCATTCCCTAATTGGTTTATGACCAGTATTTCTATTTTTGGTTTGGGCTTTCAACTACTTGTTATAAGCGTGATGCTCGTATTAGGTTGGGCACCGTATATCATTCCGTTTTTCGTGGGTATCTCTGTCTTGATTTTTGTTTTTATAGGAGTGCGTAAGTTATTATAGAAACATGCTTTCGCGGAATGTATTAGTTTTGCCGTTTATTTATTATTAGAATTTTGAGAATCCTCATTATAATTATCCATTTTTATGTTATAGTTCATAAAATGAAATTTACAGGACGCTAAATACTTAATAATTTTACCCCTTACCAATAAAAATGTAACTTCGTAAAAAGACCTCATCGTTATGAAAGCGGCCACAGTAAAAGAGCTTAAAACAGAATTGACGCATCAATCGCAAGCCCAATTGATGGAGTTATGCTTACAACTGTCAAAATTTAAAAAAGAGAACAAAGAGCTCCTCACCTACTTGCTTTATGAAGCAGAAAATGAAGCGGGGTATATAGAAAGTGTTAAAAATGAAATTGATGAACAATTTGAAACCATTAACACCAGTAGCTATTTCTATATCAAAAAAAGTGTACGCAAAATATTACGTATGGTTAAAAAATACGTTCGTTATTCGAAACAAAAAGAAACAGAAGTGGAGTTACTATTACATTTCTGTTCTGTCTTGAAAAATATGCAGCCTTCCATCCATCGAAATACCACACTTACCAATATTCTAAATCGACAAATTACACTGATAAAGAAAACAGTTGCGTCACTTCATGAAGACTTACAATACGATTACAACTTAGAACTTGAAGAACTAGCTTAAAGTCGTGTTAAAATTCTTCTTCATATGTGATTCTTAGCACGCAGTTGATTAAATTTTTTGTATTATCGCAAAACGAAAATTCAAATTTATAAAAATGAAAAAAATATTATTTCTTATAAGTATTTCTGGTGTTTTATTAGCCTGTGGTCCTTCTAAGTCAGCAACAAGTACAACAGTAGAGCCTGTAAAAACAAAAAAAGAGGTTACAGCTTTTGGAGAAACAATTACTGCTACTGAATTAAAGGAGGCTTTGTATATCTATGCCTCAGATGATTTTGAAGGTAGAGAAACAGGGGCTCCTGGTCAAAAAAAGGCGATAGAATTTTTAAAAAAACACTATGTATCCTTAGGCATTCCTTCACCAATAGCCGAAAATGACTATTTTCAAGAAGTGCCATTGGTACAACAAGCATCTCCAGAAATTACTTTTTCGGTAAATAATACTGAATTTAAAGCAATTGATGATTTTGTTTCAGTTGCCGAAGCCAACGATGGCCTTCTAGCAGTGGAAGACATCGTATTTCTAGGTTATGGTATAGAAACTGACAACTACTCAAGTTACGGCGATATAGATATCAAAGATAAAGTGGTTTTAATAAAAGCTGGTGAACCTAAAATAGACAGTACCTATACAGTTAGTGGTAATACAAAGTCTTCACCATGGTCAACCAGAAGTCAATATGGAATGAAACGCGACATTGCAACCAAAAAAGGTGCAAAAGCTATTTTATTTTATGACGAACAAATATATCCAATGGTAGCTCAAAATATGGGAGGTTCTGGCGGAAGGATTGCTCTAAAAGGTGACCAAAGTGAAAAAATGCTTTATTTCTTTATAAACAGTAATCTCGCGAAAGCTTTAGTATCAACAATCGATACAGATATAGAAACCAAAAATATCAACATCCCTGTAAACATAAACTATACTAGTAAATCGATTGATTTAAATTCAGAAAATGTAGCTGCGTTTATTAAAGGGACTGAAAAACCAGATGAAATTATTGTGATTTCAGCACATTTAGACCATGAAGGCATTAAAGATGGTAAAATTTATAATGGTGCTGATGATGACGGTTCAGGTACCGTTGCTGTCTTAGAAATTGCTGAGGCTTTTAAAACTGCCGCTGATAACGGACAAGGGCCTAAACGTTCTATTCTTTTTTTACATGTGACTGGTGAAGAAAAAGGACTTCTAGGTTCTCGATACTATACAGATATGGATCCAATATTTCCATTGAAAAATACGGTAGCAAATTTGAACATCGACATGATTGGTAGATCAGATCCAAAGCGTAAAAGTGAAACAAAAAACTATGTATACTTGATAGGAAGTGACAAACTAAGTACCGAATTACACGACTTATCAGAAGAAGTTAATAAGAAGTATTGTAACGTCGATTTAGATTATACATATAACGATGAAAATGACCCGAATCGTTTTTACTATCGTTCAGATCATTACAACTTTGCTAAAAATAATATTCCGATTATATTTTATTTTAACGGTACACATGATGACTATCACCAACCTAGTGATACCCCTGACAAAATTGAATATGATTTACTAGAGAACAGAACACGTTTGGTGTTTTATACTGCTTGGGAGATCGCAAATAGAGACAATAGAATTGTTGTTGATAAAGCTACAGAACCGACAGAATAATTTATTTAATCTCATCAAAAACCCAGCTACTCGCTGGGTTTTTTGTTACATTTAATTACTTAAAAAAACATATGATATTAAAAAATGAACTGACACTGATAGAAGAACACATCAAAGAATCACATCAATTTAACAATGAAGTTTCTTCAAAAGCCGTTGCTTGGCATTTAGATCATTCTTTAAAAGTAATTCTTCAAGTAAGCGCGGTAATTGAAAAATCAGATCCAACTTTGTATAAATGGACATTTAATATCCCACGTACTCTTGTGTTTTTAATTGGTAATTTTCCGCGAGGAAAAGGAAAAGCTCCAAAGGGTGTCTTACCTCCAGAAAAAATCACTCAAGATGATTTATACAAACAGATAGCTTTGGCTAAGAATGCCTTAAATAATATGGTAAATTTACCTGCTAAAAGTAATTTTAAACACCCTATTTTCGGTATCCTGAATTTATCTCAAACTAAAAAGTTTTTAAAACTACACACCTTGCACCATTTGAAAATTTGCAATGACATTATGAACTAAAAGTTAAAGTTTTCAACAATTATACAATAGCGCTTATTTCTACGTTTTATAAAAGTAATGTGTGCGTTATTTTGATAAATAGACATGTTATACTTGTGAATTATTGTAGTTCACTACTTCCCTAAAATTAATTAACCGAGCATAGCGTTTAAATTTTGTTTGTACGTTCAGGCAAAATAATGTGATATTAATTTTATACAAATTTAGAATGAAATACAAAGTAGAAATTTCAGGTGGTTTATTGGGGATAAAAACAATACTCGACGGTCAGTTAACAACCAAAGACAGTTTACTTCAGAGAGCATTATTGACAGAGAAAAGCTTATTGAATTTAAATCCGAATAATGGCCTTGGTTGTAAATATACCTTTACAATTGAGAAAGGAAGAAAAAATATGCAAGAATATTTCTTTGATGAAACTACACTTAAAGGTAGTTTTAAAGAACTTTTAACGGTTGCGGAAGTAGAAGCTAAAGTATATCAATAACAATTTTTAATTCTATAATTAAAATACTAACTTCGTTTCCATATAAATATGGTTTTATGAAGTTTTATTTCGTTTTATTTGCGGCACTAACTTTAACTGCTTGTCAACCTAAAAAAGAGCCTATTCAATTAAAAAAATCACAAACGACTTTTTTTGTAGGTACATACACCGACGGTGAAAGTCAAGGCATTTATAAATATGCTTTAGAAGAAAACGGAACTTTAAAAAAAATTGGTTTAGCCGCGGTAGCCGAAAACCCCTCTTTTTTAACAAAAAGTAAGGACGGTAAATATCTAATTGCTGTAAATGAGATCAGTAATAAAGATACAGTGGGCACAGTTTCTTCTTTTTTAATAGAAAAGGATGGTTTACAATTCATCAATAAAACTTCTTCGGGTGGCGCACACCCTTGTCATATAATAATCAATAAAGAGGGCTATATCCTTGTTGCCAATTATACTGGTGGCAATACAGGGTTACTGCAACTTGACGAGAAAGGAATACTAAGCGATTTATTAGATCTTCAGCAACACACAGGAACAGGAACACATGAGCGCCAACAAGCACCTCATGCGCATTCATCTTGGTTCTTACCAGATAGTGACGAAACAATATCAGTTGATTTAGGTACAAATGAATTGTGGTTCTCAAGGCTTGATAGTACAGTACAAAAATTACAAACAACCAATCAGGAACGACTCAAAATGGATGATGGTGCAGGACCGCGTCATGTGACTATGCACCCAAATGGTAAATGGATGTATGTGCTGAATGAATTAAATGGTACGATTTCATTGGTGAAAAAAAATAACGAAGGTCACTTTGTTATAAAAAATTCGGTCTCTATTTTACCTTCAGATTTTGCGGGATACAATACAGCTGCTGATATTCATATCTCTTGGAGCGGAAAATTTGTGTATGCCTCTAACAGAGGTCATAACAGTATTGCGATTTTAAAAACGAATATCCTCGACGGGAGTTTATCACTTATTGGTCATGAGACAAACAATATTGATACGCCACGAAATTTTTCATTATCACCAAATGAAAAATATGTAATAGTTGCGAATCAAAATTCGAATACTATCGCCTCTTTTAAAAGAGATGCGGAAACCGGCTTACTAGAGTTTGTAGACGAAATCGATGCTCCAAAACCTGTTTGCATCTTATTCTAACATAAAAAATCCTGTTTAAAACAGGATTAATTCATTTGTTATTATTTTATAAGCTTAGTTACCTTTCTTAAAATCTGCCAAAAACTTTGCTAGACCTATATCTGTA
>RCNB010003093.1_pt1 | contig 10004 bp, 7 predicted proteins | sample 2041321 | NCBI WGS metagenome assembly RCNB01 (sample SAMN09708232, study PRJNA481090) | Marine sediment metagenome, whole genome shotgun sequencing project.
ATTTAAAGGTATATGATACGGCTATTATATTAAACCAGCAATCCATGGATAAGTTCGAAGAATCAGTGAAACCAGGTGGCGTTTTAATATATGATCCTAATGGTATCATAATTCACCCAACTAGAACGGATATTGATATATATCAGGTCGAAGGGAATCGATTGGCAACAGAAATGGGTAATAAAAAAGTATTCAATATGATAGTTTTGGGTGGATTTCTTAAGATTAAACCAATAGTGAAATTGGATAATGTTATTGAAGGTTTAAAGAAATCGTTACCAGAACGCTATCACAATTTAATACCTTTAAATAAAGAAGCCATCACCAAAGGCATGCAAAATATATTTTTATTTAAGGTAAAAAATCAGTTAACTAATCATTAATGATTTTTTAGCAATAAATTGCACTTTATTAGTACCTCATATACAATAAACATTGGTATAGTACATTTTGGTTAAAGTAATAATTTACTCCTTAACCACTATCAAACTTGCTTTATACCCCGTAGTGATTAGCCATCTGTTAGATGCTAAAAGATTTCCATTGGCATCATAAACTTTCAGTTCAGCGGTATTAGGACTGGATAGCCCTTCGTTAAGCGCTATAAAGTTTATAGTATTAAATCCTTCTTTAAGTTCTATATCTATGGTATAATAACTTCCTTTTAAAGTAATATTAGGGTGAATAACAGCATTGTTTATCATTAATTTAATTCGGTCACCATCTACATATTCATGATCACGACATTTAATGACCACTATTTTTGAAGTCGTTTTTAAATCACCTAAATAATAATCTTTAGCAAACTTGGAAACATCTTTATAATCTTCGCCAAATTTTTGTTTAATCTCCCAAGACGGTTGTTCAAGTTCACTTTTTGCTGTAATATCAACCCCAGAAGTCTTTTTTGTAAAATCTGTTATAGGCTTAAAATTTAAACTTAGTTGAACGTTTTTGTTTGTGAGGCCCTTGATTGGTGACAAGGTAACGGGCAATCTATTATCGATAAGTTTATTGCTATCTATTGCTTTAATGTAGAGGCTTTTTTCAGAATCATTTACTTGAGCATATAAAGAAGTGCTAAAAAACAAAATAACATAGAAGAATAAAGGTGCAATTTTCATAGATAAAAATTAAGCTTTTGCTTGGTGTTAAAGATATATATATGCTTTAAACTAATATGTCCAAGGCTAATACATTAACGATATTTTAAATTAATTTATATATCTCTTAACAAAAATTATTCCATTACTGTCGATAATTACGATGATTTCTTTAAAACACTAATAAATGGTATAATGAGATTGATTCGATAATTATTCTAATTATATTTATTAAAAATACACCAACACAAATTTAAACAGCATTTGAACACATTGTTTCAAGATTTAGACGAGAAATTAGAAGGAGAATTACATTATGATAAAATGATGAAAAGCCTTTATTCTACGGATGCCTCAGTTTACAGAGAATTACCGAAGGCTGTAGTTTTACCTAAGCATTCTTTAGATATACAAAAAGTTGTTCAGTTTGCGCAAGAACACGGATTATCCATAATTCCTAGAGCGGCAGGAACGTCTTTGGCTGGACAGGTTGTAGGAAATGGAATTGTAGTTGATATCTCTAAATACATGAAACAGATTTTAGAAATCAATCAAAGTGAAAAATGGGTAAGAGTACAGCCTGGTGTGGTTCGAGATGAGCTAAATGTATTTTTAAAACCGTACGGACTTTTTTTTGGTCCCAATACTTCAACTGCTAATCGATGTATGATTGGCGGTATGGTTGGTAATAATTCTTGCGGTTCTACATCTATTGTTTATGGATCAACAAGAGATCACCTGTTGGAACTTAAAGCCATTTTAAGTGATGGTAGTGAAGCTGTTTTCAATGCAATTACTGAACCTCAATATAGGGAGAAGAAAGCTGGTAGTAATTTAGAGTCTAAAGTATATAAGCATTTATTCATAGAGTTATCAGATTTAGAAATTCAACAAGAAATTAGAAAGGGTTTTCCCAAAGCTTCAATAAAACGCAGAAATACAGGTTATGCAGTTGATGCATTGTTAGAAACAGACTTATTTTCAAATGTTGAAGATCAATTCAATTTTTGCAAAATGATGTGTGGCTCAGAAGGGACTCTCGCATTTACTACCGAAATAAAATTGAATCTGGTCCCTCTACCTAAGCCAAATGATATTGTGGTTGCAGTGCATTGTAATAGTATAAATGAAAGCTTAAAGGCAACAATTGTTGCAATGAAGCATGATTTGACGGCATGTGAGCTTATGGACAAAACAATTCTGGATTGCACAAAAGATAATCTTACGCAACAACAAAATAGATTTTTTATAAATGGGGACCCAGAAGCTATCCTTATGCTAGAAGTTAGAGGAGTTAACAGTCAAGAAGCAGAGTCTTTGGCAAATACTTTGATTGAGAATTTAAAAAATGAAGGCTTGGGATATGCCTTTCCTATGATTAGTGGGGAAGACACCAACAAAGTTTGGGATTTACGGAAAGCAGGTTTGGGGCTTTTGGCAAACTTGCCAGGAGATAAGAAAGCAGTGGCATGTATTGAGGATACTGCTGTAGATGTTCAAGATTTACCTGATTATATAAATGAGTTTAGTGATATGATGGCTTCTTATAATCAAAAGGCTGTGTATTATGCTCATGCCGGAGCTGGCGAGTTACATTTACGCCCAATTTTGGATTTAAAAAAATCTGAAGATGTAAAAGATTTTAGGGCTATTAGTGAGTCTTCTGTAAGACTAGTAAAAAAATATAAAGGTTCGTTAAGTGGTGAGCATGGTGATGGGAGAGTCCGATCGGAATTTATTCCGATAGCTTTGGGTGACAAAAATTATGAGCTATTAAAACGTATTAAACAGACTTGGGATCCAAATAATATTTTTAACCCAGGCAAAATAATTGATGCAGCTCCAATGGATGAAATGTTGCGGTATGAAAAAGATATTGAAACACCAGAGATTAACTCTATATTTAACTTTGATGATACTGGAGGATTACTTTCAACAGTTGAAAAATGTAATGGATCTGGTGATTGTAGAAAATTAAATTTTGCTGGTGGAACAATGTGTCCGAGTTACAGGGCAACTCGAGATGAGAAAGATACAACACGTGGTAGGGCAAATGTCTTAAGAGAATTTTTAACACAAAATACTAAAGAAAACCCATTTAATCATCCTGAGATAAAGACTGCATTGGATTTGTGTTTGTCATGCAAAGGTTGTAAATCGGAATGTCCTTCAAATGTTGACATGGCGACTTTAAAGTCAGAATTTTTGTATCAATATTATAAAAGCAATCTCATTCCTTTACGCTCTAAACTCATTGCTAATATTAGTAAGTTTAATGCTCTTGCAAGCAAGTTTTCTGGAATTCACAATATTTTAATAAATCAAGATTGGTTAAAATCTAGTCTAGGTATTGCAAAAGAGAGGACACTGCCAAAATTGTACAAAACAACGCTTAGACGATGGTATAAAAAAAATAAAAATAATTTAGAAATAGGTAATACAAATAAGGGAAGTGTCTATTTGTTTTGTGATGAATACACCAATTTTTATGACGTACAAATAGGAATAAAAACAATTTTATTATTATCAAAATTAGGTTATAAGGTAAAGATTATTAAGCATCCTGAAAGCGGAAGAGCATATGTTTCTAAAGGATTTTTAAAGCAAGCCAAGCAAATTGCCGAACAAAACATTGCCATTTTTAATAACCTTATTTCTAAGGAAATACCATTGATAGGGATCGAGCCTTCTACTATATTAGGGTTTAGAGATGAGTATCCAAATTTGGTGTCCAAAGATTTAAAAACATCGGCCTTAAGTCTAAGTAAACATGTATTTTTGATTGATGAGTTTATTTCAAATGAAATTGAACGCGGAAATATTAATTCAAAATCATTTTCAATGGATGAGAAAGAAATCGTAATTCACGGTCATTGTCATCAGAAAGCTTTGTCATCTGTTGAGTTTACAAAAAAGATGTTGTCATTGCCACAAAACTATAAGGTTAATGTTTTGCAAACAGGCTGTTGTGGAATGGCAGGATCATTTGGTTATGAAAAAGAACATTTTAAGTTGAGTATGGAAATTGGCAATATGGTTCTGTTTCCAAATATAGAAAAATTCGCAAAAGACACTGTTATTGCAGCACCAGGTACAAGTTGTAGACATCAAATTAAAGATGGTACAAATCGTAATTCGCTACACCCTGTTGAAATATTGTATAATGCTTTGAATAATTAAGAATGAAAGAAGAATTAATAGAAAATTATGGCTATTTATTAGAAGATGAGTTGCTTGAGGAAATGTATAAAATAGGCATTTTAAAAGAGGTGAGAGAAGGTGGTGTTTTAATTGAAATAGGGGATTATATTAAATCAATTCCTTTACTAATGGAAGGTGCGATTAAAATTTTGAGGGAAGATGGTTTGGGGGAGGAGTTAGTGCTTTATTATATTGAAAAAGGAGATACTTGTGCCATGACATTATCCTGTTGTGTTGGCAATGCAAAAAGCGAAATTAGAGCGGTTGCAGAAACGGATGCGACGCTACTGATGATTCCCGTTGAGAAAATGACAGCATGGATGCATAAATACAAAAGTTGGCAGGAGTTTATTGTTCAAAGTTATCACTCTCGTTTGATGGAAATGCTTGAAGCTATTGATACGATAGCTTTTTTAAAAATGGACGAGCGCTTGCTCAAGTATTTGAGAGATAAAGCGATGGTTTCTCATGACGATATGTTATACGTTACCCATAGTGAAATTGCACAAGACTTGCATACTTCAAGGGTAGTAGTATCCAGAGTATTAAAAAAGCTGGAAAATGAAGATAAAATCGAATTGTTTCGTAATAAAATAAAGGTGATTGACCTATAAATTTGAAACAAAAAATGCATGAATAGCAGTTACATAATTATAGTTTTGACCTTGCAAAGCAAAGTATGGAAATAACACAAATCTTTGGTTATATCGGCGCACTTTTAATAGGTGTTGTACTTGGGCTTATGGGCGGTGGAGGTTCTATTCTTACGGTACCACTTTTAGTTTACTACTTGGGGCTTGATGCAGTAATGGCAACTGGATATTCGTTATTTGTAATAGGTACATCAGCCGTAGTTGGTGTTATACAAAAGCATAAAAAGCACTTGGTAGATTTTAAGACAGGTCTAGCCTTTAGTTTTCCTTCTTTTGCGGCAGTTTACACTTGCAGAAGATATATTGTTCCAAATTTACCGGACACTATTTTAAATATTGGTGAGTTCACACTCACTAATGATATGGCAATTATGCTCTTTTTTGCATTTGTAATGGTTTTTGCTGCATTTTCGATGATTAAAAAGCGGAAAGAATTACAAGTCAAAAAACCACAATCCTATTATAAAACATTTGTTCAAGGCGTTTTTATAGGTTTAATAACTGGGTTGATTGGAGCAGGAGGAGGATTCTTGTATGTTCCGGCATTATTAATTTGGGCTGGATTACCTATGAAAAAGGCAGTTGGCACATCCTTAGTCATTGTCGCTATTAACTCGCTAATTGGATTTCTAGGAGATCTCCAAAGCATTATTGTAGATTGGTCATTTCTTCTTTCTTTTACGATATTTACAATATTAGGAATTTTAATTGGGGGTTATCTTTCAAAATTTATTTCCAATAAAAAACTTAAGAAAAGCTTCGGTTACTTTGTATTGTTAATGGCTGTATATATCTTATATAAAGAAATCTTTTAAAATATTCATTGACTTGGTAAATTAACTATGTTTTTTCTCAAATTTATGTAACATTTTAAGTTTATAGGCGTCAAATAGGTATCAATCAAAATGTTACCATCATGAAACAAGACAGACAACTTATAGTACTCACCCATTTGAGCCAATTGGTTACGCTAATACTTGGCTTTGGGAGTCTAATTTTACCATTAATTCTTTGGATAACAAATAAACAACGCATTTATAAAATGGATGAGCATGGAAAGAATATTTTAAACTTTCAAATTAGCCTTTTAGTTTATTCCTTGATTTGTTTACCATTAATATTGTTATTAGGTCTTGGCTTATTAGGATTATTTGCAATCGGAATTGTCGCTATAGTTTTTCCCATAATAAATGCGATTAAAGCAAGTCATGGAGAAACTCCAAAATATCCATTATCTCTTAATTTTATTAGTTAGTTTATTATTTGAGATAATTAAAAAGCGCTCACATTTGTGAGCGCTTTTTTTATAATTTGATATTTTTACTTTTAGTTATTAAGCATTACAGGCATAACAAGCATTGTAATATTTTCTCCCTCATCGAGACCATCGATTGGTGTTAATATACCTGCTCTATTTGGTAAGCTCATTTCCAGTTGCACCTCGTTAGCGTTTAAATTGCCAATCATTTCACTCAAAAAACGCGAGTTAAAACCAATTTGCAAATCATCGCCTTGATAATCACAAGTAAGACGTTCTTCTGCTTTATTACTGTAGTCAATATCCTCAGCAGAAATATTTAATTCGGCACCAGCAATTTTTAAACGTACTTGATGGGTGGTTTTATTTGAAAAAATTGAGACTCGCTTTACAGAATTCAAAAATTGATTTCTATCTATTGTTAATTTGTTCGGATTTTCTCTAGGAATTACAGCTTCATAATTAGGATACTTACCATCAATTAATCTACAGATAAGGACCGAACTTTCAAACGTAAATTTGGCGTTAGAATCATTGTATTCAATGATTACTTCATCATCAGTACCTGCCAGAATACTTTTTAAAAGTGTCAATGGTTTTTTTGGCATAATAAACTCAGCTGTTTCACTTGCCGATACATCATTACGCGTATACTTAACTAACTTGTGAGCATCTGTTGCTACAAAAGTTAAATTTTCGGTTGAAAATTGAAAGAAAACACCACTCATTACTGGGCGTAAATCATCATTTCCAGCGGCAAAAATAGTTTTACTAATCGCGTTTGCCAGAATATCGCCAGAAATTGTTGTAGAACTAGGGTTTTCTAAAGCAACGGCTTTAGGGAACTCTTCTCCATTAGCATAGGCCAAAGCATATTTACCATGATTGGAGCTAATTTCAACCGTATTGTTTTCTTCAACAATAAAGGTTAAGGGTTGCTCAGGAAATGTCTTTAAAGTATCTAACAATAATTTTGCAGGAATAGCTACACTACCTTCGGTATCGCTTTCTACGTTCATTGTAGAAGACATCGTAGTTTCCAAATCACTCGCAGAAATTGTGAGCTCAGAATTATTAAGTTCAAACAAAAAATTATCTAAAATAGGTAATGTATTAGAATTATTAATAACGCCTCCTAATACCTGCAACTGTTTAAGTAAATATGTACTTGATACTATAAATTTCATGTATGTCTTTTCGTAAAATTAGTTACTACAAATATATCTTATACGGGGTGAAATTGGAAACAAACTTATTAACAACTACACAGCGTATTTTTTCTTTCTATAGAAGTTAAATACAAAACCAAAAAGAGCAAGAAACACCAACGGTAACAGAATATTAACTATTTGCCATTTTGTTTTTTCAGTCGATATTTTTTGCGAATCTAGAAAGGGAATTGCTATTTCTTTTGACCGAATGTTTATAAGTCCATTATCATCCAACAAGTAGTTTACGGCATTGAGTAAAAATTCTTTATTCCCATAAGTTTGTCCAGTCCAGCGGTCAAACCCCAATTCTTGAGGACCATTTCTTCCCACCTCATTTTTTATTACATCGCCATCTGCAATGATAATTATTTTTGTATGTGGGCTTTGCTGTTTTTCTTCAGTTAGTTTAAATGGTTTAACTCTGTTGTTATATACAGAAGTGAATTTGCCTTCCAATAAAACAGCAAGGGTTTGATTTCCATTAGTATAAGTTGCTTTATCCGGCTCTTTGGTAATAATGTCAAGACTTATTTCTCTTGGTGTTCCACTAAGTTTTGATAATGGTGAGCTTCTTAACAGAATAGTTTTAGATACATTGTTCTTGAGTGTATCTATTTGGTTTGCAAAATCGAATTTCACCAAATTCAAATTGTTGACAATAGGGTGGTTGTTTGCCCCTGATGCCAATGGGGAATATTGCCATTGTACTGGTTGGAATTGCGCATTGCTACCTTCACCAATTGCTAATGTTATTGGTGCCGAGTAGAGGTCGTTTACTAAAACAGGATTAATTCTAACACCATATTTAAAGAAAAAATCGGTAAGGTTTAATTCACGCGCCGTTGCAAAACTTTTTCCTGCATTATTGTACAAACTATCCTTATCAATGGCAACCTTATCAATTAGCCAAAGGCTTTTGCCACCGTTCATTGTGTATTGATCCAATACTAATTTTTCTTGTTCAGAGAAGGCTTCAGTGGGTTTAGCAGAAATAATGAGGTCAAAATCTTGCAATTTATCAAGTGTTCCTTGTGGGTTACTTGCAACACTATCTAAAGTGAAAGGTGCTATGAAATAGTAATCTCTTAGTGTCTTAACAAAGTCTGCTATATACTTGTTTTCGAGTTGGGTATTGCCCCTTAAAACAGCAACTTTTCGACGCTTTGGATTTACGAGTTTACTAAACCCGTCTGCAAAAGCATATTCCAAATGTTGAATAGAATTACTTACCATCTCTTCGGGTGTAGCCCCAATTTTATTTTTGAGAAGCGGAATCTTTGTTGTTGCATTATTATAGCTAACTAAAGCCCAAGGAAAAATAACCTCTTGCGATGATTTTCCGTTTTCATTGACGCTTAATTGTAAAGGTATTAAACCTCTTTGATTTAAATTTTGAATGTTTGCTTCACGAGGTTTGCCATCTTTCAACGGATTAACAAAATTGAAAACAATCTGCTTATTAAAGGCAGAAAACTCTTCCAGTATTTGTTTAGTTTCTGTTTGAAGACGCCTAAATTCCGAAGGAAATTCACCCTCTAGAAAAACATCTACCAAAATAGGAGAATCAACGTCTTTAATTATGCCTAGCGAAGCTTGATTTAAAGTATATCTATTGTCCTGAGTGAGGTCTAAACGTTTATAAATTGAATTTGAAATTATATTTAGAAGAATCAATCCCAAACCAAAAACTAGGATTTGGATGTAACCTTTTTTTACAATCTTATTGTTACTGATGCCCAATTTGGTTAATACAAGAAAAAACCCAGAAAGACTTAAAAAATAAATAATATCTCGAGAATCTAGAACCCCCCGACTCATACTTTTATAATGGGAACTCATTCCGAGGTTTTCAATAAATGTACTTGACATAAATTCGGCGATGCCTTCTATTCCTATATAAAATAAAAAGCAAAGGAACACCGCAACAATAAATGCTACGATTTGATTATTTGATAAGGTTGAAGCGAATATCCCAATGGCCGTATAAGCCATAATTAAAAAGAGTAATCCAAAATAGGAGCCTAGCGTGCTGCCAACATCTAAATTACCAATAGGATTGCCTAATTGATGCACTGTATATACATAAAGTAAGGTTGGGATTAATGCAATAATAATTAAGATTAAAGCACCAAAATATTTACCCAAAACAATTTTAATATGTGAAATGGGCTTTGTGAGTAAAAGTTCTATTGTTCCTTGTTTTTTCTCATCAGAAAAGCTGCGCATACAAACTGCAGGGATAAGGAATATTAAAACCCAAGGAGCTAATAAAAAAAATGGTGACAAATCGGCAAAGCCATAATCCATAATATTGAATTCACCTTTAAAGAGCCAAAGAAATAGGCCGTTTATTAATAAAAACAAAGTGATAACCAAATAACCAATCGGAGAGGCAAAAAATGAATGTATTTCTTTTTTTAAGATTGCTAACATTATGGTAAACTTACAATTTTATCGACACTCCAAGCTTTTGGTTTATCATTAAATAATACCTTTGTTTTGGACCATACTTCATTAAATAATTCAGATTTTCTATAGTTTTCTAAATTCGTTTCATCATCCCAATAACTATATGTGA
>RCNB010003094.1_pt1 | contig 10004 bp, 9 predicted proteins | sample 2041321 | NCBI WGS metagenome assembly RCNB01 (sample SAMN09708232, study PRJNA481090) | Marine sediment metagenome, whole genome shotgun sequencing project.
TAAAATGTTTATAGTGGTTTCGCCCCTGAACCCGGACCCGATGTACAAGCAGGTGACGGATCAGATAAAAGACGCCATCGCTGGCGGAATATTAAAGCCGGAGGAAAAATTGCCATCGATAAGAGAAATGACCAGAGAACTCGGAATCAGCGAGATCACCATCAAGCACGCCTATGCAAACTTAGAGCATGAGAATTACATCTTCACTCGGTCGGGATTGGGCTCTTTCGTGGCAGATGTTAGCAATGAAAAAATGAGAACCGAGAAATTAGCAGAAATCCAGCAAGAATTGATAAAGATCTTAAAATCGGGAGAAAAATTCGATATTTCTGCCAATGACATAATCGAAACCATTAAAGAAAAAGGAGTTGAAAAATGAAAAAAATGGAACATATACTGGAGATAAACAAACTCAGGAAGGAATATCCAGAATTTGTCCTGGACGACATTAATTGGGGCGTCCCCAAAGGATATGTCATGGGATTGATCGGGCCTAACGGCGCAGGCAAGACCACCACCATCAAGCTGATCATGAACTTGATTGGATCCGACGGAGGCCAAGTGAAAGTTTTTGGCTTGGACAACATCCAAAACGAAAAAAAGATCAAGAACAAAATCGGCTATGTCGGGGAAGAACAGTATTTTTACGATCATAAAAACGCTGCTTGGACAGGAGAATTCGTGTCCCATTTTTATGATAATTGGGATAGGGAGAAATACCAAAGCCTGCTTGAACAATTCGATATCCCCCCTAAAAAAAGGATTAAAAAATTCTCGAAGGGAATGAAAGTGAAACTCTCCCTCGCAATCGCCTTGTCTCACAATCCCGAATTGATCATGCTGGACGAGCCGACATCGGGACTGGACCCGATAATCCGGAGAGAAGTGATCGACTTTTTAAAAACCTTCACAGAAGATAACGAAAAAACTGTGATCTTGTCTTCCCACATAACAGACGATATCTCCCGGATTGCCGATTACATCACCTACATGATCAACGGCAAAATCGTGATGACCGAAACCAAAGACGAGCTACTCTCAAACTGGAAAAAGATCCATTTCACGCCCGAATCTTTAGACAAATCCGTCATCGATAAACTGGAGAGTGTGGATAGCCATATGTTCGGAAGCTCCGGTTTGACCAAAAATTATCCGGCAATACAGGACGCTTTAGCCTCAGGTCTGGCCTCTGGGAATATCAAGGTGGAAAGTGTGGGATTGGATGACATTCTGATAGCTTTGGTTAAAGGAGACTAAAATGCTGCGCCTGCTGAAAAAATTTTCGTTCTGGTACATTTTATACCCTGGCTTGCTCCTTGCGTTCGGACTCCCTATGTTCAATTACGACAGGCTCGTAGGACCCGATCCGCTCAGCTTATCCTTCGCCTCCTATCTCGCCCCGATGATATGGCTTGTGTTGGGAGCGATGTATTCCCATGAACAGATGGAAAGCAAGGCCAACGGATACGCATTTTTGAGAATTCTCCCGATCGAACCGGCCCAGATCGTCAAAGCCAAATTCGCCATCGTGTTCATCTCGGTGGCGATTTATGTGGGAGGATGCTGTGTCGCCTTTGCCCTGGTTTCCACAAATCCTGAATACCTGATTCCCAGCTGTGCCTATCTCATCATCCATGGAGACGTATGCCTCGTTGCCGCAGCCCTTCTGTATCTCGGCATTTTCCGGTACGGATTTTCCCGGTTCGGTAAGTATGTCCTGATCGCTTGGATTTTTCTCTTTATCTCTCCCCTCCCGTTCAGGATCTTCTTTCTGAAGCCGAGGGGAATAACCGATTCCGATATCATGCAGTTCATGAGGGGCCCTTATTGGATCTTGGGTACGGTTATCTGTTTGGTCGGTTATTATTTATTGATGAAGCTGGCTATAAAGAAATTGAGCGACAGGTATGTCTGAAGGAGGTTCGGAATGCTGCGCCTGATGAAAAAAAACGCCATATACTTCATTCAGCATGCTTTCAGCCTTATGGCCCTGATGACACTGTACTGGTTCCTCATCCGGAAAGAACTGAGCGGAGCGATGGTTCTGATGCAGGGATTGTGGCTGATCCTCGCTGTCATAGGTGCGCTAGCCGTGAATGAAAAGATCGAAGAAAAATCCCAAGGTTATAACTTTCTGAAGAGTTTACCCCTAAAAGACCTTGAGATCATCCTCTCCAAATTTTCCCTTGCTTTGCTCACAACGGCTATTCTTGTTGCGTACAATTACATCCTGTATTTGTTCTTCCCTGGACCCGAGTATCTTTACACATTAGGGAGGGTATTTGTGTTTCTTTGTGCCATCTTTGCAATATTTCTGGCCGGAATTTCATACATCATCATCTTCCGGTTCGGCCACGCCGTATTCGTTAAATTTGTCTGGGTAGCCATGATAATCACGATGGTATCACCCATATTGATCTTCGAATTCGTAATTCTAAAAATGGATACGGATATCAGCAAAATCACAGATACATTAACCCAGATGAATGGGATGATCTGGATCCTAGTCCTTTCATGTGGGTTGGCCATCTACTATCTGCTTATGCAAACAGCCATAAAAGCCAAACAAGCTTCGAGAGGTTGATGGATGGATAATTTGTTTATTGTGATCTCCCACCTGAACCCAGATCCGATGTACAAGCAGATCACCGATCAGGTCAAGGATGCCATCGCCTCAGGGGGGCTGCAGCCAGAAACCAAACTTCCCTCGATACGGGAAATGTCCCGTGAGTTGAAGATAAGCGAAATCACGATAAAACGCGCCTATTCAGATCTGGAAAACGAGGGATTTATCATCACCCGGTCTGGGTTGGGTTCGTATATAGCCGACATCAACAGGGATAAGCTGCGGCAGGATAAATGGCAGGAGACCCGAAAAGATATCTTGAAAATCCTCAAAACGGCAGAAAGATTCAATATATCGGCAGGGGAGATCATTGCCCTCGTCAAAGAAATAAAGGAGAGCTCAGATGGATAACAAGGAAAACATTCTGGAATTACAAAATGTGCAAAAAAAATACAAGGGATTCGTTCTGGATGGCATTTCACTGAGTTTGCCCCAGGGATATATCCTTGGATTGATCGGGCCGAACGGCTCAGGTAAGACCACGACCATCAAAATTCTGATGAACATGGTCAAAAGAAACAGAGGCGAAGCTCAGGTCTTCGGGCTCGACCCGCAAAAAAACGCTAAAAAGATCAAAAACAAAGTCGGATACCTGGGGGAGGAGCAGCATTTTTACGGGAACAAAACAGTGGCATGGACCGGGAAATTCGTATCTGCATTTTACGATAACTGGGACACCAACACTTTTCAGAGCCTGCTGACTAACTTCGAAATAAGCCGGACAAAAAAAACCAGGGAATTATCCAAAGGAATGAAAGTCCGTTTCTCATTGGCTCTTGCTCTCTCCCACGATCCCGAGCTTCTCATCCTGGACGAACCTACCGCCGGTTTGGATCCTGTCATCAGGAGGGAGGTGCTCGAGCTTCTGCAAAAAAAATCCAAAAACGAAGGGAAATCCGTCATCATTTCCTCCCACATCACAGATGATATCATGCGGACGGCTGACCTGGTGGCATTCCTGATAGAGGGAAAAATCGTTTTGGTCAGCGAAAAGGACGAGCTCCTTTCCAACTGGAAAAGGATCCACTTCAAAAAGGGGGCTCTTAGCAGCGACATCGTGAACACTTTGACAAGACGGAAAGATCATGCCTTTGGTAGTTCGGGCGTTACAGATCGCTTTCTGGAAATCAAGGGTTCCTTGGTCCAAGGGATCACAGAGGGAGTGGTCAAGATAGAAAACGTCAACCTGGACGATATTCTGATCTCACTCGTGAAAGGAGCATAAAAATGTTGTCAATCGTTAAAAAAAATATGGCCTATTTCATCGGATATTGCGGCGTGATCTTTATTCTGACAGCCATCCTGAGGATCGCCCTCGGGAACGAGAATGCGGTTCCTTTGGTGTTGATATCCGGCGTTCTGATATTAATGATAGTGTTCGGCCCTATGTTTTTCAATGAACAATACGAGGAAAAGCACAAGGCTTATGACTTTTTGGATACCCTACCGGTCAAGGCCAGTGAAATCGTGTCTGCCAAATTCGGTCTGGTTCTGGTCACAGTCGCGGCTACCGTGGGCTACCTGCTCTTGCTTTTTTCCGTTTCCAAGGTTGCCCCGAATGACTGGGCTCTTGTTCGTTCCCACATCCTGATGGGCGGTGTTATATGCCTGTTTTTTGCCGCACTTTCCTACATCGGCATTTTTAGCCTCGGGTACACCAAGTTTGCCGTAATCGTAATGTCCTTTTTTGTGCTGTTGGGATTTGTGCCCATCCTCATCATGAAATTCTACGGAGACAACTTGGATGTTCTGATCGAGAATATTCTCTCTTTCCTTCGCAATGTGAACTGGCTGGTCATCATTCCTCTGGTATTGATCGGGTATTTCAGCCTGATGTTTATCGCCATCAAAATCAAAGAATAATCAGGATTCAGCCGGAAGCATCATTTTTTTGATTGCTTTGGCTATTGAGGATGGTTGAAGCGACCATTGAAGATCCCGACTCAACCTAACCAAGCCATCTTTACAGGTGGTTCTTTGAGGGAATCTGGCGCAGATAGACGGCGATGTTGTATTGAGCACGACTTTGCTAATGGAACAGAGATGTGGGCTAACACGGGAACAGAGGATAAAAAAAGAGAGAAAGAGCGCTGACGTGCGCAGTTCAGCGCCGCCGAGAAGAGCGGTTAGGAATGGCGGAAAAAATTCTTCCAGAACAACCATGACAATGGACATGATGTTTTGGTTGTGGTATCCATAAGTCTGAATATCCAAACTAAAGGGAAGAATCATGAAAAAAGCTTTAAAGCGAAGGGATTTTCTGAAGACTTTGGGATGGGGTGCTGCCACTCTGCCTCTAGCCACCTTAAGCCAAACCTGCAAGAAAGAAAATATCGTAGAAGAACGCCTGCCGAACATCGTGCTCATCTTCATCGACGATATGGGATATGCAGATGTGGGATGTTTTGGAGCCACGGGATATGAAACCCCACATATCGATCGATTGGCCGAGCAAGGTATGCGTTTCACCAGTTTTTATGTCGCTCAGGCTGTGTGCAGCGCCTCACGGGCTGCCCTATTGACCGGGTGTTATCCCAACCGGATCGGCATTTTCGGCGCATACAACGATCAGGCCAAAGTCGGGATCAATCCCGATGAAGAAACCATCGCTGAGGTCCTTAAAAAGAAGGGATATGCCACGGCATGTTTCGGCAAATGGCACCTGGGTCACCATCACAAATTCCTACCTCTCCAAAACGGTTTTGATGAATATCTAGGACTCCCCTACTCAAACGACATGTGGCCGGTAGAGTATGACGGAACCACCCTTCCCGAAGGACACCGCAAGCTCAGGTATCCGGTCCTGCCGCTGATCGAGGGAAACGAAAAAGTCTCTGAAATAAAGACACTGGAAGACCAGGACACTTTGACAACCCGGTACACCGAACGAGCTGTCCAGTTTATAGATAAAAACAAAGATAGACCGTTTTTCCTGTATGTTCCGCACACCATGGTCCACACGCCTCTGGGCGTATCGGACAAATTCAGAGGAAAAAGCCAGCAGGGAAAATTCGGGGATGTGATGATGGAAGTCGATTGGTCTGTGGGAGAGATACTCAAGACATTGGCAAAGTACGAACTGGAAAATAATACACTCGTGATTTTCACAAGTGATAACGGGCCCTGGTTGAATTTTGGTAAACACGCCGGGTCTGCCGGACCGTTCCGGGAAGGCAAGGGCACTTCCTGGGAAGGCGGTGTGCGGATGCCATGCATCATGCGATGGCCAGATCATATTCCCGCAGGCACTGAGTGTGACAGAATGTCCGCAACGATGGACGTGTTGCCGACATTAGCCGCCATAACCGGAGCGCCTCTTCCGCAACACAAAATCGACGGCAAGAATATCCTTCCTCTGCTCAAAGGAGTCCAGAATACCAATCCGCGGGATCACTTATTCTACTATTACGGCAAACAACTCCAGGCGGTCCGCCAGGGCAGATGGAAGCTACATTTCCCTCATGGTTATCGCACCTACAAAGGAGTGGAGCCTGGAAAAGGCGGTCTCCCCGGCCCATTCGCTCACGACGAAACCGGGTTGGAGCTGTACGATCTGGAAAACGACATCGGCGAAAAACACGATGTGGCCGAGAAATACCCAGACGTGGTGGAGAGACTCACAGCGTTGGGAGAAAGAGCCCGAAAAGAACTGGGAGACGGAGAAATGATCGGCGAAGAAGTCCGCCCCGTTGGCCGCATAGAATAATCGGCCGAGCCACTTAGATGCGCAGCAGATACGACACCTTGAGTGTTATGGAATAGCCTTTTTCTGTCAGAAAATTTTCCTTCCTTGAGCCTTTCTTGTAGCTGAGCTGGATGACGTTTCCAGCTCCAAAATAATACCCGACCAAAAAATCAAAATTGTACTGATTGTCGCGTGTTTCACCAAAGAGTCTCGTGTTCAGGAATAGGCTCCGCGTCAATTGGAGATGCAAGGCAGTGGCATAGGTCATTCCATCAAAAACCGTCTCTTTGGTCCAATCGATCGTCTGCTTGATCCAATCGCTGCTGAAGGACCATTCTAAGTAGCTGAGAGGTCGCAGAGTGAGCTCAAACTCCGCATTTATTTGGGAACCGGATTCCACTTTGCTAAAATCGTTATTATATATCCCTCTTTTATCCCACCCTGCTTCGATACTCACTTCTTTTATAAATCCCCCCCGATCCCAGCGAAAATCAATATCCCCTCCATAAGTCTGGATAAAATCATCTGTCCAAGCCAGTTCATCATTGTCATCGAATACTTGATATTTGCTTTTTCCCGCCGAGAATCCCCCGTGGATCGAGAACTTCGCCAAGAACTCTGTCCAGTACCTGATATTAAAGGAATTGCCGGTCAAGTTCCCTTGCGTATCCTGATTGAGGTTTCCGCCGACATCCAGGCTGACGCGCTTGAGCTGGCCCCGATTGAATCTCCAAGCATATCCTGAACTCAACTCGAAGGATTGCCTGTCTATTTGGTTGACAAAACCGGTCCGGACATCCACATTTTCTTCGATTCTTTGAAAGTTAAACTCCAGTTGAATCCCAGCATCGACCTCTCTTTGAAACTGAACGATATGCATACCGTGGTTGTCCTTAGGCACGCCATGATTGAATGAAAGGGCATGCATCCCGCGGACATAATAAATGCGGCTGAAATTAAAATTGTAATCCACGGCAAAATTTCTGTTGTAGTCCCCGTCGGCACTCATGCCGGCATAGTAGATCCCTATCTGGGAATTCTTGAAGATGTCCTTCTGAACCCGGACAACGGAAAAAAAGGCGTCCCCATCCTCTTCATCATTAAGCGCCCCCAAGATGCCGAAGGAATACCCTCCGGTTTTTCCCGAGATTTTTCCCGCTATTTTTGGATCGCTGATACGCCTGGAATAAAACAAAGACAGGCTGGGGCGCCAACTACGTTGGCGTTCTGTTGACAAATGGAAATACTGACTGCCCTCGGTAAAAAACGGACGGTTCTCACGGAAATAATTCTCATAGGGCGTGCGCTGGTAAATAAACGGATCAGATTCCACTTCGCTGAAGTCCGGACTGGCCGTCAGATCGAGGATAAGATTCGGGAGTATACCATATTTGACATCAAGACCCGCCGCCAGTTTGTCATCTTTTTCATCTTCCCACCGAGAGGTCCGGAAACCGGCGTAAGGAAAAAATTCCAGATTGTATCCTGGGCGAACTCCGGAAAGCCCAGTCAGTTCTCCCATCTTGTGGAGAAGAGGAGTGTCTCTGTCAACATCGGTCCAGTAGTCCTGCTCATTCAAACGATGGATATACCGTTCAATATTTATCCCCCACACCTGATCATCCTGCGGAGAAAACCTCAAGGATTTAAAAGGAATGGCCATCTCAGCCGTCCATCCATCATTGCGCACGACAGCGCCAGACTTCCAAATCGTCTCCACGGAGTTTTTTTGGACTCCTTTAGGATTCACGGTGAAACGGATGCTCGTTCGCTTGTCATTGTATGTATCCAGGATAACGGTAATGGAATCGTTATTTTCATACGCATTGCGCGGGGTCAGTTCTGCCCAGATTTTCTCGGGTTGAGAATCCTGCATAAAGAAAGCCAAATATATATTTTTTTGGTCATAAATCATCCAGACAAAGGTTTCTTCCGAGGCTTTTACGCCATTGACAGGATCGAATTGAAAAAATCCAGACTGGGGCTCTATGTTTTTCCAGCAGGCGTCTTCGATGAGGCCGTCGATTGTGGGAGCACTATCCGTGCGGGAGACCTGGACGGATTTTGTTCGTTCCTGACTGAAGATGAAGGGACTAATCCCAAGTAAAACAGTGAGAATGATTACGGTTATTAACACAATTTTTTTAGATGACATCTGGCAACACCTTCTTCGATCTTTCTTTCAAAGAAAATTTCTTTCAAAATCCTCTGAAGAATTATACAGGCAAAAAATGAATTTACAATTAATTTCGGATTAAAAGATTTTAATGTTTATTACATTTGAAACGGTAAGTGGCGGCAGCAACCACCGGCCGGACATTTTATTATGCAATTACTTCTTTGATATTGGCCACGGCTTTTTTTAAGTTGTCCATAGAGTTGGAATAGGAAATGCGGATATGACCGGCACCATACTTCCCAAAGCACTCTCCAGCCACTGTGGCCACACCCGCTTTTTCCAGGAGCACTTGGGACATCTGGAAACCATCCATGCCGGTTTTTTGGATGTTCGGAAAGATGTAAAATGCCCCTTCCGGTTTCCCACACTGAAATCCGGGTATTCGATCCACCGCTTCATAGATGTAGTCACGGCGTTTTTTGAATTCTTCCACCATGTTTTCAGAAGGACTCTGATCCCCCATCAATGCTTCGATCCCGCCCCACTGGGCAAAAGTGTTGACCGAGGTGATCATGTATTGATGATACCGCAGCATTGGATTGACGAGCTTTTCCGGCCCCAAAACATAGCCCATTCGCCAGCCTGTCATGGAGTAAAATTTGGAAAACCCGTCCAGTATGAGGGTTCGCTCCCTCATACCAGGCAATGTTGCACTGCTTAAATGTTCCGCCGGCGGATAGATGATTTTCCGGTAGATCTCATCGCTTAGAATTAATAAATCATTTTTTTCCGCGATGGCTGCTATCTTTTCCACCATGTTCGGATGGAGCACCGATCCAGTGGGATTGGATGGGCTCAGTAGGAGGATCGCTTTAGTCCGGGGCGTGATCCGTTTCTCGATATCATCCGGTTCTGGCTGAAATCCCTTCTCCCCAAACAATTCATACGGCACCGGTTCGACATAGTTGGACAGGGTTATATGCTGGTAGTTCAACCACGCCGGATCCGGGATCAGGATCTGGTCGCCCGGATTGAGCAACGCATTTATCGCCAAATAAACTCCCTCGATCACACCGTTTGTTACAATAACTTCAGAGTCTGGGCTGTATTCGAGTTTGTACTCATCTTTGATTTTTTCGACGATGGCCTGACGAAGCTCCGGGATTCCAGCATTCGGACAGTAATGATGCTTCCCATCCTTGAGGGCCTTGATGGCGGCTTCCACGATGTGATCGGGCGTGTTAAAATCCGGCCTCCCGATCTCCAGATGGATGATGTGTTTCCCCTGCTTTTCCAGCTCCCTTGCCTTATCAAAGACGACCCGAATCTGTGAGTATGGTATGCGTTTCGCCTTAATGGACTCCATCGTCTGACTCCTTTTAATTCAATCTTTTTCCATTTATACAATAAAAAAGGGGACGGTTCTATTTTTTTTCTCAATTCCCAGCATTGCAATTTCATTTCTTGACGCGGAAAAAAATAGAACCGTCCCCTTTTTTATTAGATTGACGCTGGTTTTTCATTGTGATAATTATCAAATGCAACATATAGGAGTTACGGCTATGAAAAAAACT
>RCNB010003095.1_pt1 | contig 10002 bp, 7 predicted proteins | sample 2041321 | NCBI WGS metagenome assembly RCNB01 (sample SAMN09708232, study PRJNA481090) | Marine sediment metagenome, whole genome shotgun sequencing project.
CCCTCTAATCTATCGGCAAGTGTTGATCGTTTTTCAGGGGTGCTATTTGGCATATTGATTGCTTTTAATTTGAACTACATCCTCAGCATTTGCTATCGGGTTATCACGATTATTGTAATTTACCGCCACAATAACAAGAGGGAAAATGCTTGAAAAATTACCTTTATTCGGTAACAGGCTTACAATATAAATGGAATTTATCACAAAAAATAAAATACATGGAATTTTACCACGTCGAATTTAAATAAATTGACAGAAATTAGGGCTAGGAATGCATTTATTTTTCTTTTTGGAGACCATTATAAGGCCTCATATTTCGCATGAAAAACACCTTCCTTCTACATATTTGCTTATCGGGGTTTTTAATTTCTGATTTGCAGATGGTTTTTGTTACGGTTTAGGTTTAATCATTTTTTGCGGATATTGATTCGGGCTAATTCTGTCATCTCAATATTAATCCCCAAAAAGAAAGAATATTCCCCAAAAAGTTAGAGATTTGTAGCTTCCAATATTTTGAAATGGTTATATAGGTGTTGTTTTTCCAAGGATCTGGGAAATTCGTTAAACCAATGGTGGTAAAATAAAAGTATAAAATCTAAATTTTTCTAAATGACAAATAATTTTAAAACAGCACTGATAGTTACCTTTTGTTTCCTGATACAAGGGTGTTCCTCTTCCAAAACGAAAGTCACAGGGGCTTGGAAGGCCGAACAAGAAGTTGTGGATCTCTTCAAGGATAAAAATGTCTTCGTTCTAGCAAGAACGGCTAGCGATCATTCCCGAATCGCCCTTGAGGAGACAATAGCCATACAGTTGAGGGCTAAAGGAATCAAGGCTACCGAAAGTTTTAAAAAATTCCCAAAAATTTATCCAAACCGCGAAATCACGGAAGACCGTGTGGCCATTATCAAAAATATGTTGGCTAGCGAAGGTTTCAATGCCGTGATCGTTACCGCGATCAAGGATAAGGAAGAATCAACTACCGTTTCGCACAACAGCGTTTATATGGGTGCCAGTTACGGTAACTATTATCCAGGCTATTATGGAAATTTTTATAACTACTATGCCTATCCTTATGCCAATGGTCCTTACTATAGTTCCTTTGGGGGACATATGCCAATTTCTACTTCAACAAGTACCACTACAACCTATGTTTTGGAAACGGTGGCCTATAATCTGGACGAGTCCGAAGATAAGCAATTGGTGGCCGTGGTGACTTCCAGTATTCGAAACCCCAAGGATGTCTACAAGATCGCCGCTGATTATGCCGACAAAATGATGAAAAGTCTGCAAAAAGCACAGTAGGCTTTTCCAATAATCAATTATTTTTTGGTGTTGTTTTTAATGAGGTCTTGTTTTGTCGTAAAACTTGTCTATTTGATATTCAAAAAGTTATAGTATAGCAAAAGATGCTTTTTCATAAACCTTTGTAGCAGATTTATTTAACCAAAATCATTACTATATAACAGCTTATGCAATCAACGTATCCTAGAACATACCATAGCCGAATCGCAAACCTTTTTTACCAAAGCATGATATTTAGATTCGCCCCAATTGCATATGAATCATAGTTTGTTGTCTTAGATTCTTTTGCAAAATAGGTTGGTGCGCCGTTATTAAATTGATCCATTATAGTTACCCCGTATTTTAAATCTGCCACATTATAATCGGCATAAATTCCTATAGCAAGATTCTTACTTATTACCCGCTTAAAATATAACCCGGTTGCCCAACTAAATGATGTTTCAGGTTCATAATCCGCATAAATAAATTCTTGTGGACGGTTGTCTAAATCATCGGTAGTCTGACCTAGTTCACGAGTAAAGACTTTAGTTGAGGAGCCGGAAATTGCTCCCAAATGTAATTTGGTGCCAATTGAATTTTTACCAAATGGAATTTGGAAATATGCCCCACCATAATACATTCTGTTACCTGCAGATTGTGCCAATACTTCAAAGCCCGCAGTATTAAACTCTTGTTGAATAATTGGATCTATTTCCAGTGGAAAACTTTGAAAACCTATTTCTCCGCCAATCCCGATATTTTTGGTTAAAAAGTATGCCCCTTCTGCGGTAATCCTGTATCCGTTCTTTGCAGACAATCCAGGTTCATCACCCTCTGTTGATTCCACTAGAGATGCATATGCCACTTTAGCCCCTATAAATGATGGTTTTGATTCATTAATAGTCCGTTCTAATAATTCTATTTCGTTAATCCCTTTATCTTCCCACCAACGGTCATTCAAATAATACGAGAACTCGGTGACTCCAATTCCAAGACCGGCGCCTGCAAACACATCTGAAATCCAATGCCTGTTATTAAGCTGTCTAAATACGCCGGTCACAGCAGCCAAAGCATAGCCCGCTATGCTGTAAAGTGGACTTCTATGCTTATATTCCTTATGAAACATATGCGCGCCCATAAACGCCGTGGCAGTATGCCCTGAAGGGAAGGAGTTGTTTGAAGATCCATCCGGTCTTGGTTCGGCTATACTATATTTTAAACCTTGAATTACAATGAGACTCGTAGCGGTCATCGTTGCCAAGGTCGTAAATTTTCTCATTTGACTGTGCTGACTGCGAATACCTGCCGCGTCTAATGCGAAGGCTGCGGCAATGGGCACGTACTGGGTGACGTCATCGATAGTATCTTCAAAATTTGGCAAATACCTATTAATCTCATCTCTGACCCCTACTTTGAAATCGGTATCAAAATGCATAATAGTACCCACCGTTATTAATCCGCCAGCCACGATTAAAGACTTCCCGGTATCTGTTTTATGCCATTTTTGCTTTATTGCTGTTGAATCCAAATAGTAATTGAATAAGGATGGTTGGGAAGCATAATTATTCTCAAACGTCCAATTGCTTAAAGAACTACTGTTATAGTAATTTGTTGCAAATTTTAAATTTGTAGCAGGTGAAATTTGAAGCTGTTTGTTTTGATTAAAACTAAAACCATTGGATTGATTTAAATTAAAACTAGTTTGTGCAGAACCAATGGATAATCCTAATAGACAGATGATAAGTACCAATAACCTCATAAGTTGGAATTTGTTGATTTTGATTGTACAAGTTACATTTTATTATAAAATTATTAAAGACTTAGAACAGGATTTATTAAACATTAGTAACCTTTACACAAAATGTACCTACTTCTCCAATTATGAGAAGCTCATTAATGATAACTTCTATTATGTGACACCTATAAGCCTCGTAAGAAGTTGGCATTTTTAACGCTTAACTAGCGTTAAAAGAAAATCTAAAAGTGCAGAAAATAGTACAAGGCGAATTGTTGTTTGGAAATTGCGATCAGAACATTACGCTCTAATTTACCAATCCATTTTTTAACCAGTCTAGAACGAAAAACCAATCCACTAAAAAAGCAAATCAGAATTAATTATAGTAACAGCAAGTATTATAGATTATAATACCTCAACTTCATTTTTATTACTTTAACTCCCATCCAAAGCCACTCGAAAAAATGTAATCCGCAAAATTACCTACTACGGCAGGTTGATTGTCGTAGTTTAAGGTAAATTCTGCCTTGATATAAAAGTCAAAAGGCAAGTCGTACTTCAACACAAAGTTATAATCCACACGAAATCTTCCTTTTTCGGATAAACTTGGGAAGCCCGCAACCTTGGTCGTAAAATTCAAATTTTCGAAATTAAACATATCAAATTGTGTGAGGAGCTGTAATTCCGTTGATCGCTTGTTTAATTGTGAATCAAAAAAATCTTCGATGTTATACGTGAGGCCGGTGCCTATAATCCAATACAACTTGGGGGTAACAATGAGTAACCGCCCGACACCTGCGGCAGGTGTAATCCTGTTTTTTATGCCCTGTTCGGTACTTTGCAAATAAGAAATGTCACCAGATACGTACCATTGTTTTAAGTATCGCTGAATTGTCAATGACATGGTTTTCCTTTCAATCCTTTCCGTATTATCGCGTTCCGAATAAAGAACGTTAAAATCGAAATTCGAATTCCATTTGTCACTTGAATACTTGAGATTTCCGGCATAGGTGAGTTGTTTGTTGTTGTTGGTCTTGGACAAATTAAAACCCACATCCAAAGCGCCCGTAAACCGACTAAAAAACTTTTCGTCTATCTCTTCCAATTGTATAATTTCCCGGATTGCAACGGCATAAGAGGAACCTTCTTTATCAATAATTCGGACACTATCCCTGGAAAGCGGTTTCATCCTACCAGCAATTTGCGTGCGATTGGTGAGATAGATAACACATTGCTCGGAGGTACTTATTGAAACAACATCATTGAAGTCGATTTTGAAATCTTTATCGCTGTAAGAGGTTTTAAAGGTGAGCACACTCTTGGTCAGTGTTTTGATTTCCCCCACTAATAAGTCGTTATTCTTGAGTTTGATAGAATCGTTCTGGGCCCATACTGAAACACTTATGAAAAATAACATAATTAAAGTGAGGGTCCGGCCTTGCCTATTATTTGTACGGTATTTCATTAAACATATATGCCTGGGCCAACAAAGCCACAGAAGCTAATAATCGTTTAGGTCAAGACAATTTTGGGATATTGCATCCTGCACCTGCATAGTGGGTCAAAGTTGACGATGGTAAGATAAATAAAAAACAGTAGAAATCGGTAAGCGTTTTTAAGTAGTTGTTTCTTGTTGGTATAGAAACTCATGGGTTTACCCAAAAACCATTCTCTCGAGGCTTCCTTTTAGCATTTAAAAAGTACTTTCTTGCCTTTCGCCAAATTGTTTTGTCCAGGTCAAGGTGCTTTGGTTGGTTGTTTAGCTGCAGCTCTAAGCGATCTATTTCTGTGTTAAGGGGCGCATATTTGGCTTTGGCTGCAAAGGCTTTGAGGGTGGGTTCTCCGAGTTGTATATGAGAAATCCAGAGATATAAGTTCGGCAATATAAGCTGGGATTTTTTACTACTAACCGTGCTTAGGAACCTGCGAAACGCATAGGTTTCGGAGGCCCTGTATGCTGCCCTTTTCTGAATAAGGAATTTTCTAACCTTCAGTACGTATTTTATTAAAAAATAGGCTACAATGACTAATACAACCAACAGAGCGAGCAATTCCTTCAAGCTTAATCCAAAATAGGTTTTAGCTTCCTTTTCAGTCTTCTCGACTTTTATTAACTCTTGTTTTACCGCAAGTGAATCTTTTATGGTCTTGAGAATTCCTAGATCGGGATTAGGTTGTACACTAATGGTTCTTCCCTTTATGGTTCTCTTTAAATATCTTTTCTGATAAGGATTCCACCAACTAAACTCCATGTCCGCCAGGACAATATCTCCTTCTTCTTCGAATAGGTATTTAACTCCATCGGTTCTGATTGCACTAATGGCTGTTCTCGTCTTGTTGGTATTTACTTTTGGTCGCATTGGGTAACTACTTACAGATGGGATGGAATCCCAAAGTATAGGCGGAATTAATTCTGCGATCGTGTTGCTCGTATTTCTTGTGATAGTGCGCTCTAGCACATCACCCACTTTAACAGCATTGAGGTTTCCGTTCCAGTTTTCTCGAACCGTCATCCCTCCTGTAACGAACCATTGATCACGATCAATATCGGGCGGTGTCGGTTTAATCTTGATTACTTTTTCTTTGGACTGAACTTTTCTTCTAATTCCTTTATAACCGCCAAGCGCCGGAGATTCCACTTCAAAACTTAGGGCTGGAATCACAATATCTTGTTCTTCAAAAGGGAACACATTGTAGATGAATTGTATTCCGGCGTAGGTCTGTCCTTTGATTTTTCTGGAGGTACTAATCGATCTAAAATACACCGTAAACGCCCCATTTACTGTAAGATTCCCAATATCGACGCCCTGGGTAAACCAGGTTGGCGTATATACCGAAACGGTAATAGCAACGGGCTCTCCAACATAAACTTGGCTCTTATTTGAAGTTACAGTGGAAAAGATCCCTTGGGCAAAAAAGTGGCTACTCATAAAAAACAGCACCAAAGTGATCATATATCTCAGGTAGCACTTTACCATTTCTTCTGATTTTCTTTTGGTTTTATCTGTTTAACCTTTACTTGATAACGAAATTTTCGTTTTAGAAATAAAGCAGGATCATCATCTACTTTTCGCATCAATATTTTCTGGGAATCATCCTGTTTTCCTCCTTCAAATTCGTCTGGTACCTCTTCCAATTCTTTCCCCATCCGCATATCGGTTGCTACTGTTTCTTCTTTTCGTTCTTTTTTCATCTCCTCCTCCGTAGCTTCATCACCACCACCACCTAGATCTTCGGGGTCCTTGTTTTGAATATTTTCTGCTGCTGACTCCTCTGATGCTTCTTCCACTTCTCCAATTTCGATACGCTGTGAAGCGATCAGGGCAGTGGTTCTCGATGAATTTATCGAAGCATTTGTAAAGGTAGAATCGAGAGAAACCGCTTCATCGAAAGCTTGTTTGGCCGAATTGAGGTTGCCGATTTTATAATAGGCCAGCCCCAGGTTATAGCGACCTTGGGCAGAAGAGTCCATCTCAAAAGACTGAATTGCTCTTGCGTAATCTTCGTCTTTAAAGTAAGCTGTTCCTTTACGAAGGGGATCAGAAAATAAAGGAGCCGCTTCTTTATATTTTTCAGTATCAAAGTACTGCTGTGCTTTATAATCATCAGTCATCCAGAGATCCTTAAATGTAGCATCTGAGGAACAAGAAGTCAGCAATACAACCATGGCAAGGGAATAGATCACCCAGCCCTTTCTAAACCACAGCAAGACAAAGAATGCAAAAGGCACAATAAACAAGAGGCCTGCATCTTTCCACTTCTCTTCTGTTTCCTCAATTTTATCTTTGAATTCAAGCTCTTTTCTGAGGGTTGCAGCAATCTTTTCCACGTCGCTATTATCAAGTGTCAAAGCATTTACATTAATACCATCTATGGCATGTAAATTTTGTAAAGACGCCATATCGAGGGATGCAATTATTGGTTTCCCTTGAGCATCCCTTACATATCTTGAACTTCCCATCGAAGGAAATTCCGATCCTGCAGCCGTGCCCATAGGTAAGATCTCGATACGCGTATTCCCTTGAATAGCCAAGTTCTGTAACTGTCCAAAAACCTCTTCGTCGAAACCATCACTGATCAATAAAATGGTGCCCGGAGCTTCCGTTACTCTCATTAAACTGTCTGCCAATGTCAAACCTGCTTCAAGATCCGATCCTGGGAAAGGCAGGATAGCTGTGGTAATTCCCTTTAAATTAGATTCCACTATCCTGTAATCATTTGTTAAAGGAACTAAGGTATGGGCAGTCCCAGCAAAACCAACCAAAGCCACTCTCAACATCGGGTCAGCCTCAAGAAGATCGCTGATCTTAAACTTGGCCCGCTCCAGTCGATTGGGTTGAAGATCGGTCGCCATCATACTTTGCGAGAGATCGAGTAAAATCACCATAGGTGTTTCGAGGATACGTTCTGGCAGTTCGTATTTTTCCCAGCTTGGTCCGGCCAAGCCAACGACTGCTATCGATAGCACTAAAAATGTAATCACCTGCATCCAGCGTTTCATAGCTTCACTGCCTTTTTTTATGACAAATGGCCGCAAATGAGCTGCAATATGTCGCTTCCAACGCACTTGCTCACGGACCACAATAAGACCAATAATTAAGAGTACTGCTAAAGGCAACAATAACCACAGAAACTGAGGTCTCAAAAAGTGAAATTCATTCCAGTCGATATTTAGAACACTATCAATCATCTGTGAATTTCTGTTTTAATTGTCTGAGTCCTGAAAACAAGATTTGAATTATGAGCATCACTAAAGCGATACCCAATGCAGCTCCCAACGGGTAAAAATATAGCAGGGTAACAGGCTGGTATTCCTCTTCTTCGTATTCTATGGGCTCTAATGCATCTAGTTCCCCATAGATCTCATTTAATCTGTCCGAATCTATCGCACGAAAATAAGATGCACCGGTAATATCTGATATTTCCTCGAGGGTTCTTTCGTCAAGATCCGATCCACGCCCATTGGGATCTCCTATTCCAATGGTATATATTTTTATAGAATCGTTTTTCGCCAAATCTGCCGCATCCAAAGGCAAAATCTCAGTCCTTGCATCAACCCCATCGGTTAAAACCAACATCACCTTGGTTTTTATGGTGTCTTGTTCAAACATATCTATTCCCTTCACAATCGCTTTTCCGATATGTGTTAATTGACCCGCCATACCTACATCTGCTTCATCCAATAACTGATCCACGGTTTTAAGATCTGTGGTGAAAGGGGCCTGTACATAGGCATTGGAACCAAAGAATATCAATCCCATTCGGTCTCCTTCACGTTCCAAAATGAAATCATGCATCACTTTTTTAACGGCATCCCAACGCCGAACACGTTTCCCATCTATTTTCCAATCCGTTTCGGCCATGCTGAAGGAAATATCCGCAACAATCAGAAAATTTCTGGAGGTTTTAATTTTCAATAAAGGCTCCTCAACCAATTGCGGGGAAGACAGGGCGCCTATTGTGAGTATCCACACTAATGAAAGCCCTAGCCATTGAAAGAAATTCCGCTTGCGAATTAATGCTGATCGCCTGGGTTTTTCTCCGGTATACTTTTCAGCCTTTTTAAAATCGGGTAACGAAAGTGAAGAACTCTTGAGTCTGAGTGCAGGTAACACGAAATAGATCAACAATGGAAGCGGTAGCAACCAAAAGACCCACATATATGCTATTTCAAAATTCTCAGGCATGTGTTCTTATCCATTTTTTTGCAATATCACGGAGCGCTCCAATATGCGGTGCGCTATTCTCGACAGCTTTTTCTGAACTAGGAGCTACGAGCAAATCGAATTTCGTAAATGGGGTTTGTCTACCCGTTTTCTCTAGAAATTGCAACCAATCCATACCAAACAGCGCTGCTACCATGGGCCGCCCGTAGGTAAACATCGCTACCTGTTTCAGCGTAATCTGAATGGTGCTTAGCGCAGCGCTTTCTGGGGAATCGGTTAATTTAATTCCCTCAAGTCTTTTAATGGCTATTCGCCGATATTCCCTGCTACGATAGCTGCTATACCACTTCCAAAGCCCAAATATCAAGGCTATAAGAAGAAGCGCCAACAAAACATACCATGCCGGAGTGTCGAAGCTAAACGCAACCGGTTCGGCTTCATACAAAGGTTCCAAATCGGGTATTACTATCTCCTGATCATCAGAAGTTTGATAATAACCATTCATCCTTACATAATATGTGAATCCAGCACACTTCATTTCCTCGGTTTAATAAGTATGTCTTTAATTTGAACATCAATATCGGTTATGGTATTGAGTTTAAATATGGGTACCCGATACTTCTTCATTTGGGTTTCGAATTGTTCATAGTCGGCATCGAAACCTGTTTCAAATCTATCTCTTATTTTTTTGTTCCTACCATCCAATTTAAGTTGTGAATCCTCGTTGCTCGTGATTAAATTTTCCTTCGGAATATGCTGCTCCATCGGGTCGTACACTTTCGCAAGAATTACATCATTATGACGCGACATATAAGCGATTTCTTTCACAACTTCCGGGGCATACCTATGAAAATCACTGATGATAAAGATTAAGAAATCATGGGAAATGATATTTCGAATTTTAGCAAAGACCTCAGCTAATGCGGTGTCAAAGGAAACCGGTTTCGTTTCATTCAACTTATTATTTCTACTCACGATGGTTTCAAGAAAGCGAAGTATATTCTTGCGATCACGTTTGGGGAATACCACGTCGATACCTTCATCTGCAAATACGATACCTCCTACCCTATCTCCTTCCTTTAATACCCTGAATGCGGCCAGCGCTGCAAGTTGGGCGGCAACGACCGATTTGGTTTTTTTCTGGGAACCGAAGAACATTGATTTGGACTGATCTACAATAATCAATGCTGGTTTCTCCTTCTCCTCACTGAATACTTTGGAATGTGTTTTCCGGGTTCTCGCGGTAACTTTCCAGTCGATATTTCGTATATCATCACCGGCTACATAATTACGAACTTCTTCAAAATCCAAACCTCT
>RCNB010003098.1_pt1 | contig 10001 bp, 5 predicted proteins | sample 2041321 | NCBI WGS metagenome assembly RCNB01 (sample SAMN09708232, study PRJNA481090) | Marine sediment metagenome, whole genome shotgun sequencing project.
GGCTGGGTTCCGGTGCATGCAGACGCGGGTGACAGCCTGGCTCGCCGCGTGAATGCCGCCGATCTTTTCAAGTTAAGAAGTCAGTCGCGCGTATTGCCGCCGGCTGCCGTTAACGAAGAACTGGACGTGCGCATCGAGGATTATCAAGCGCGGATGGGCGAAGCCCCCAGCGGACGTGAGAAGCGGCGCTTGAAGGCAGAGGCTCGTGACGAGTTAATGCCAAAAGCACTGCTCAAATCAGACCGCATCTGGGGTTACGTTGACCCGGAACAGGGAATCATTGGCATCGATGCGGCGCAATCCACCGTCGCCGAGCGCTTCTTGCGTCGCCTAAGTGCGGCCGTCACCCTGGCCGATGTTCGTCCACTGACATTCAACAAGCCTATTGGCGACTTGCTAACCAAGATTTTCCTGGGTGGCGCACCGACACAGTTCAATGTCGGCCGTGAGTGTCGCATGCAAGACGCCGCCGACGCCGGCTCCATCGTTCGCTGGACCAATTTCGATCTCAGCGACAGCAGCATTCGCAGCCACGTATCGGACGGCATGCGCCTGACCCACCTTGGCATTGAGTACGCCAATGTTATGGCCTGCGTAATCGACGAGAATGGCGTTATCAGCAAGGTTCGCTTTCTGGGCATGGATGATGATAAAACGGACGAACTGGAACCCTTGGCAAGGCTGGATGCTGAGTTTGTGCTCATCACCGGTACTTTGAGAGCCTTGGTCACAGATCTGAGGAAAATATTGCAATGACACGACTTCTGCTGGGCATGCTCGCAGCTTTTGCTTTTTGCAGCGCGCCTGCCCAGCAGAACCGGATTGATGTCGTCCGGCATGACGCCCCGGAACTGGCCTATTACGGCGACTACGATATTGGCGTTCGTACGCTGGTATTCAATAATCTCAAGCAAGCGGACATTGCGAGCATTGCCAACTCCGGCGATACCGTTTACTACGATCGACGACTCATCGTTGAAGTCTGGTACCCGGCTCAGCTTACTGCGAGTCAAGAGTCCGGTGGCAGCTACACTACCACCACGCGAAATGGTGCAATTACAGCCACATTGCACGGCAAGGCAGTCAGAGAAGCCGAACCCCTCGCAGGGGCAGATCCGATGCCACTGCTTATCATCTCGCACGGCTATCCAGGCAACCGCTATCTGATGACTCATATGGCCGAGAACCTGGCCAGCAAGGGCTATGTTGTCGCCGCAATCGACCATCGCGACAGCACCTATAGCGACCAGACTACGATCTGGAGCACGCTTCACCATCGACCTCTCGATCAGATATTTGTGATCGATAAAATCACTGAATTATCAAAGAGTAATAACTCTTTCTTAAACAAATTAGTTAACTCTGATAATGTCGGTATTGTCGGCTATTCGATGGGTGGCTACGGCTTGCTGGTCAATATGGGAGCCGGATACAGCGATGCCACCGTTGCTGCGGCCGAGGGTATCCCGGAGGAGATAGCGGCCAGACATGCGGCCAACAATGCAACCTTCGCCGGGTCGTCGGATTCGCGTATCAAGGCCGGTCTAGCTATCGCCCCTTGTTGCATGAATCGAGGCATGTGGGACAGCGCTGCGCTAGAAGCGATTACGAAGCCCGTTTTCTTCCTGGCAGGGAGTGCAGACGACACCGCCGGTTACGAGACCGGTACACGTGCCATTTTTGAGAGCACCAGCAATAGCGATCGCTACCTGTTGACCTATCTGAATGCCGGACACAACGCGATTGCACCCATTCCATTGCCGATAGAGATCCATGAAAGCACCGACCAGGCGGGAGCATTTCATTACACAGACGCCGTTTGGGATTCCGTTCGCTCTAGTAACATCATGATTCATTTCGCAACTGCCTTCTTTGACTACAACCTCAAGGGCGATACGGCACGTCGGCCCTATCTGCAACTCGTCCCGAATGCTGAAGATGGCGTTTACGCGATTGAGGATGGTCAGGAAGCAGCCGAACACAGCTATTGGAAAGGCTTTCCCAACTATACGGCACGTGGCTTGCTACTCGAGCATCTTGAGCCCGCCGAGTAAGCGCTATGGGCCGATGGAGACCACCTACCCCCAGTTCATCGCCGTATATCACTCCGGCAGGCTTTAAGGCCTTACAGAAGGAACTGGACGACATCTGGCTCAGACGACGCGATGTCGTGAAAGCGCTGTCTGCAGCTGCCGCCGAAGGCGATCGCTCCGAAAATGCCGAGTATATCTATCGCAAGAAGGAACTCGGTGGGCTGGATCGGCGTATTCGCTACCTGCAAAAACGATTGCCGGCTCTGAACATCGTTCGAGAGATACCCAAAGGCGATAGGGTGTTTTTCGGCGCAACTGTCGAGGTATGTAACGACGACGGCGAATCCAGGACTTACAGAATTGTGGGCGCCGACGAAACCGATGCCAAACTGTCTGCGATCAGCATGGACTCGCCTCTTGCGAAGGCATTGCTCGCGAAAAGCGTGGACGACGAAGTGGTCGTCACCATTGACGGCAGCTCCAGGACCTTGACGATCATTGCCATCAACTACGACCTACCCGCATAAAAAAAGGGCCCCAATTGGGGCCCTTCGTTTTACTTCGCAATACAGCCAGGCGACTAGGCGATCAATAAAAGTCCATTCTAAATCGCGCCGAAATCGTCGTTGGCCGAATTCTCACGCCGTAAGTCTGATCGCCGCAAGTCTCCGCAGTACACTGCGCGGAATAGTAAAGCGGTGCATCCTCGCCGGTGGCGTTCGAAACGAATAGATCCACCATCCAGTCGTTCTTGCCGAAGCCGGCGCTCAGGTCTACCGTCGTGTACGAGGGAAGAACGCCTGTGATCGCATTGGTGAACTGGTTAAGGTCTGAGTCCCGGTCGCCTTCATACACCATCGCGCCCTGCACATAGGAATCGAAGCTTCCTACCGGGAAGCTATAGCGGGCGATCAGGTTGCCCTTGAAATCAGCCGTGACGGGTAGTCGGGTACCGGCGGCGGCCAGTGGAGTTTCATCGCCAGTATCGGGGATGCCATCGTCGCCGTTGTCATAGCAACAGTAGTCGTCTTCCAACTTCGAATCATAGAAGGCCGCCGATGCCGATATTCTCAGCCTGTCAGTGGCGAGCCACAGCAGGTCCACTTCGATTCCATCGACTGAGGCTGACGGTCCGTTGTCAACCAATGTGATGGCATTCTCGCCGGTCAAGCCAATCTGGATGTCATCCCAGTCCTGGGTGAACACCGCACCGTTAAACTGCAGCCGGTTATCAGCCCATTGGGTTTTCCAACCAATCTCAGTGCTGGTCAGGAAATCTGACACGTACGACCCGAAAGTCGGCCGACGTTGAATGCCGCCAGGACGGTAGCCTTCCGACCAGGTGAAATACACCATGTGGTCATCCGAAACGTTCCACGACAGGTTGAGGCGTTTCACGTTGTCACTTTCTTTAATCGACTTGTCAACATTCAGGCAAGGCTTGTTCTTCCAGTCCTCTTGACCATTGAAACTTGAGGTCGCGCCTGAATCCCATTCCTCTTCTTCAGGGGTGCCAACCCGGGACGCATCCGCATCGCATTGGGTCTCACCGTCGGTGCCCCACATGCGCTGGAACGGCTCAGGGAAGCCGAAGAAACCCTTAACCTGTACTTCCGGTTCGAAGAAACGCGCGCCAACAGTCAATTCCAGGGCGTCCGTAATGTCAAAACTGAGGCTGCCAAAAAAGGCAGTATCGCGGTCGGTTCGCTCCATGCTGTTGAGATACACGGTATCCGTGAAGCGCGGGTCGCCTCCGCCGTTCATCTGCATGGCGGTCGCAACGCCTCCCACAACTTCCCATTTCTGCTCAAAGTCGTGAAACTGCTTCTGAGTGAACACGCCGACCAGGCCTCGAATTCTTTTGCTCGGGTCTGTGCTGATCCGGAGTTCGTGGTTCGTCTTGCTGTATCCATCGTCATTACTAAATCGCGCACCCGTCATGACGCGGGTGCCGACGTCTGCGGGGTCTACAAGACAGCCGCCCGGGTCATTCGCGTAGTCCGGGCAATCAGCCGGATTGGCAAACTGATTCGGAATTGTACGCGGACCGGTGTCGGCAAAATGAATATCGGCGTAGTAGCCGGTCGTTCCATACACGTCGTACCAGTAAGAATAGTCGGTGTAATCCGTCGATCCATCAACTTGTCGATCCAGGTAAGAGCCCGCGTAGACCACATCGAAGTTACCGATGCTGCCTTCGATCGTAAGGCCAAGCATGGACCACTCATCATTGAAAAATTCATCCTGAAAATGACTCACTGCGTAATCATTGGAATACAGTTTGTCACTGGTAACCGTCTGGCTGCGGCCGAGATCGCTTGCCCAGGCGCCCTCTGAATCGGCTTTTTGGTACATGGCAGTTGGTGAGATGGTCCAGCTATCGCCCAGGTCGATCTTCAACGCGGCACGCGCGCCTGTCGTCACCAGCGTGTTGTAGTCATCTTCGACCTTATCAGAATTCGTCAGAGTGACATCGTCGGCGGGATCCGCCAAAACGCCCGTATGCGTTCGGCTACCGAGTACGTTATCGATCCAGCCCGCGTCGTCACGGTGCCAGCCGACCAGACGAATGGCCGCGTTTTCGCCAATCGGCGCATTGATGTGGCCTTCGAGCTTGTAACCAGTTCCACCGTCATCGATAGAACTCGCGCCGCCGCTAAGACTGGCGGAGAAGCCGCTCGGGTCCGGCTTGTTGCTGATCACTCGCAACGTTCCGGCTTGTGAACTAGCGCCGTATAAGGTGCCCTGCGGCCCTGCGAGGGCTTCCACGCGCGCGATATCGTACATGTGTATATCGATGTTGCCCTGAATCGTTGTCATTGACAGTTCATCCAGGTACATACCAACGCTCGGTTGCGACGTGGTTGCCTGACCGTCACCGCCCGTCGAAACACCGCGCATGTAAACGAGGCTAAAGCCGGCGCCAGAACCAATACTCGGCGTCATGGATACGCTCGGCAGCATCTGTGTGTAGTCTCTGAAATTCGTCAGGTTTAGCTCTTCGATCGCCTCGCTGCCCAACGCCTGAATGCTAATCGGGACATCCTGAAGATTTTCGCTGCGCTTTTGCGCCGTCACGATAACTTCTTCGATCTGAAAGGATTCCTGCGCTAGCAGCGCGGGGCTGGCCAAGGCTAATACAACGCCTGCTGCGACTGGTGTTCGCGAAAACTTGGGTGATTCGTTACTTTTTTGGGAAACCTGCATTGCCATACCCCTGCTTAATTGTCTAATTTACAACATGCTTAAAATTCTTATTGGCCAAGACTACAACGGATTTCGATCGACCGTCCAGTCTAAGTGCGACTAGCTGTGGTTTTTGAGCGACACCAATTCGAATACCCCAATGATCTGGGTTGGAACGCTATAGCTCCGGCACCGCAGGATAAGCCTCCAGCACATCCCCAAGTGAGTCTTTGAGCGGGCCCAACCACTCTTCAAAGTGCCGCCATTGCTCAGTGCCTTGTTGATAAATGGGTTGCCGGACCTGCTCGGAACTCGCGGTGCGCACAGGGCGTTCGCTCTCAAAAAAGCGCAGACATGCCGCTTCATACTCCAAACCACAGTATTCGAGCATATCGCGAACCACCGTCTCCGTATCTGCGACAGTATCTTCGTAAAAAACGCGATGGACTCGTCCCGGCAAAACTTCGTCAATATGTGCCATCAAACTCAGGTAACTGCGATAGTAGCGGCCGATATCCTCAAGGCCGTAGCTGAAATTTTGGCCTTTAGCGAAAAACTGTTTGAAATTAGAAAAACAACAGCCCATAGGATGACGGCGCGCGTCGATAATCTTCGCATTGGGCAAAACCGCCTGAATGATGCCGACATTAAGGAAGTTGTTCGGCATCTTGTCAACGAAGTAGGGTCGATCCGCCTTCCGATATATTCTCGTGCTCTCAATATATTTCTCGCCGAGCATCCGCAATTCTGCGGAAGATTTTCTCGCGAGTATGGTGGCCTGAACCGCAATTTCACCCCAATCGGCTTCTTTGACCTCTTTTTTCAAGTTGCGAGTCAGGGTGATCATGTCCGGTAGCTCGGACGTCCCCTCAATAGCCGAGTGACAGGCAAGCATCTGTTCGAGCAAGGTCGAGCCAGCGCGCGGCATGCCAATTATGAATATCGGATCCGGTGCCTCGCAGCCCTTACCTGCAATATCGTCGAAGAACTGACGACTGAAACCCTGTTTTAGACGTTCGATCCGTCTCGCGAAGTATTCTGCGTCATACGGATGATTGGCAAGATACAAGCCATTGCCGTCGGCGTAATGTTGGAAGGATTGCTGGTAGCTTTTAGCATCTTCGTAGGCTTTGCCGAGTGCAAACTGAAAATGCCAGCGATTCTTGTCGCTGAGTTCAGGATCGGCTATTTGCCGCTCCATCTCTGTCAAATCATCCTGCTCAAAATGAAAGGTCTTAAGATTCGCGATGCTCCAGTACGCTTCGCCCTGTTGCGGATTGAGTTCGATACTCTTGCGGTAGGCCTCGACGGATTCCTGCTGGCGACCCTCAGTCTTCAGGACATGACCGTAACTGAGCCAGACCCTGGCATTTTCAGGATACTCCGACAGCAGACGTCCGTAGATCTCACTAGCACGAGCGAAATCGCCGACCCGGCCTAATATCACCGCATAAAGATTGCGAAAGTTTGGTCTTTCCGGATCACTCTCGAGGCATCGTTCGATCTCGATCAGAGCTTGTGGCGACCTGTCACATCGTTGGAGCAATAAGGCGTAGGTGTATCGAGATGCGGTAAAACTGGGCGCGAGTTCGAGACAACGCAGCAACAAGTTTTCAGCCTCGAGATCACGCCCGGCACGTATCGCAACCTCCGCTAACATTCGAATCGCTGCAACATCCGTTGGTTTTTGCATCAGGTGTTTCTTCAGCACTCGCTCGGCGACCGCAATGTTATTCCTGATCATCGCAGCGGCTGCTTCCCGCAAGACCGGGTCAAGCGTCGAACATTTGACGTGGCGCGCGTAGGCTGCATCCGCGCGTTCTGTATCGCCAGTAGCGGTCAGGTGGTCAGCGAGCATTCGCCATGCCTCGGGGTGTTCGGGTTGAAACTGAACAGCTTTCAGAAGCGCCACGATCGCCTCGTCGCCGCGACCGACCAGCCCAAGAGACGCACCATATTCAAAATACGCGGCGGCCCATTCATGTTGAGCATTCAACAGCGGTTCGAGTATCTCCAAAGCGGAATGCGGGTCGCCTGTGCGGCGCTTGGCCATTGCCAGCAAGAACAAGGCAGGCGGGTGATTCGGAATAGCCTTGAGTATCTCCTGCGCCTGTTCGGCGGCAAGCATAGGATCGGAATCGAGTAAGACCGCGGTCCGTTTCGTTGCTTCTTTTAATGACCCCAACACTTCCGATTCAGTTTGTTCCATTAATACGTCTCCGCGACATCACCCAGATTTGCGTAAATCGTCTTCACCTGCGTGTAGTGTTCAATCGCCTGCAATCCATTTTCTCGCCCTACTCCGGATTGTTTATAACCGCCGAATGGTACTTCTGGCGGTGTAACATTGTAGTCATTGATCCAGACGATTCCGGCCTGAATTCTATTCGCAACCCGATGCGCCCGAGCGAAGTCCTTGGTAAACACCGCGCCGGCCAAACCAAACTCCGTAGCGTTCGCACGATCTAATGCTTCATCTTCCGTATCGAAGGAAAGAACGGACATCAACGGTCCGAATACCTCGTCCTTGACGAACTCCATGTCATCGTCACAGTTCGCGAATAAAGCCGGGCTAACGTAAAGACCGTTGCCCAACTCGCCCTCAGACAAGACATCACCACCGCATACATGCCGCGCACCGCTTTTCTTCGCGGTCGCCATGTAAGAGCACACTTTATCGAAATGCTGTCGTGACACCAGCGGACCCATTTGTGTTTCAGGATCGAACGGATCGCCAACGCGTATCGCTTCGGTTCGTGTCGCAAGTCGTTCAACGAATTCATCGTGCAGCGCTGAATGAACAAACACTCGCGTGCCATTCGAACAAACCTGTCCCGTAGAATAAAAATTTGCGACCAGTGCCGCATTTAAGGCGTTGTCGAGATCGGCATCATCAAACACAATAATCGGTGACTTGCCGCCAAGCTCAAGAGTGACCTTCTTCAAATCCTTAGCGGCCTGCGCCATAACTACCTTGCCGGTCGCTACAGATCCGGTCAGCGTTACCTTGGCGACATCCGGATGAGCAACCAATGCAGCGCCGGTGTCTCTGGCGCCCTGCACAACATTGAACACGCCCGGCGGAAGCCCGGCCTCACTGTATATTTCAGCCAGCTTCAGCGCTGTCAGCGGCGTCTGCTCAGCCGGTTTGAATACCATGGTATTACCGCAGGCAAGCGCCGGTCCGGATTTCCACATCGCGATTTGAATGGGGTAATTCCAGGCGCCGATTCCGGCACACACTCCAAGCGGTTCGCGGCGAACCATGGCAAACGCCTCTGGCGGCAGATCTACATGTTGACCATGGATGGTTTGAGCGACGCCCGCGTAGTACTCGATTACATCCACACCGGTAACAATGTCCACCACACTGGTTTCGCTAATGGGCTTGCCAGTGTCCAGGGTCTCAAGCTCAGCGAGTTCGTCATTGCGCTCACGCAATATTGCAGCCGCTCGGCGAAGAATTGCGCCCCGCTCAGCAGCCGGGGTTTGCGACCAAGTTCGGAAAGCAGTTGTGGCAGCGGAAACAGCAGCGTTGACCTCTGGTTCACCTGCAATTTCAACATCGCAAATCAGGCGGTCACTGCCGGGATAGCGCGTTTCAAACGTGTCACCGCTCTTGTTGCTAACGTACGCGCCACCGATATAGCTACGCTGCGTCGGCAGTGTGCTGGTCGCGTTATAAGTATTTCGTTTGTTTGCCATTAAGCGGATACCTGTTGCAATTGCTGACGACGCTGGAAGACGAGGAAGTATACCGCCGCATATATACCAACAACGACAAGACCGATCCATTCAATCTTGAGCGGCGTGAATTTATAGAGAAGCACAAGGCCACACATAGCCGCCCAATTACCAATAACATACTGCCATTTTCCAAAGCGCTCCGGCGTGATGTTCAGGTTCTGCGTATACAGCCGAATCAACGAGTCGAGTGAATTGACCACGAAAATTACGCCAACGACAACCATCGCCGCACGCCAAAAACCATCGATAACCAGTTCGTTGCTGAAGTAGTAGTACAGAACGGAAAACCAGATAGCGATTGGAATTGAAGGCACTACGACGAGCGCCAGCAACAACTTCCAAACTTGCATGTTGCCAACAAAGCGGGCGACGAACTGGCCGATCATGATGCTCCACGCGAACCACCAATACAGATAAAACTGGTGATACTCATTTATGGGCGTCAAAAAGCGATGTATGTTCGCGAAATACGACCCGATGTGACTGCTTGATTCTGCAAGACCGCCTATGCCCATTCCCGATACCAGCCACACCCCGGCAATTAATGCGAAAAAAAGCCACGTCGATGACACGCTAAGAATTTTGACGAACTTGATATCCGTACTGGAAGAGACGGCGAATAGAACCACAGCCGCAACCAGGCCGTAACGCACCGGTTCCGTGATGCCGTAGACGTAGTCGGGCAAGTAGGTCAGGAATAGAAATGCTGTGAATGCGCACGTTCCGATAATAACGATGTTATTCGTCACTTTTATGATGGGAATCTCGAACAGCTTCAGCTTGGGCTCGACCAGACAGAAGTAGAACGTTGTTAAGAAATAAAAGCCCCAAACAAGAAAACCCCAAAAGCCGAATTCCACGGCCAGGGGATTCGAGAATGCGTAGTCGGGGTCCGCGGCATATAACTCAAAATCGACCAGCGGAAACATAATTAGGCCAACATCGAGTCCCGACGTAAACAGAATCGCGATGAATGTAAAAAAAGTAACCGGCATCGGTCCGGTGCACACTTCGCTGCGCCAGCCAACAAACAGC
>RCNB010003100.1_pt1 | contig 9999 bp, 6 predicted proteins | sample 2041321 | NCBI WGS metagenome assembly RCNB01 (sample SAMN09708232, study PRJNA481090) | Marine sediment metagenome, whole genome shotgun sequencing project.
TTAACTTCATTGGCTACGGGTACGAGTTGGGGTACTACCGGAACCATTGGTGTTGCGCTAATGGGCGTCGGTGCAGGCCTTGGTTTTCCACTGCCAGTGGTTGCAGGTGCTGTTCTTTCCGGTGCCTATTTTGGCGATAAAATGTCGCCGCTTTCTGATACTACCAACATGGCACCTGCGCTTGCTGGCACTGACTTATTCACCCACATTAAACACATGTCGTATACAACGAGTGTAGCAATCGCATTGACTTTGGTGATTGAAATTATCATTGGTTTTCAATATGGCGCCGGAGAGGGTGACGTCGAGAGAATTTCAACCATGTTGGCTTTGTTGGACGAAAATTTCACCATCAATATCGTCATGATATTGCCACCAATAGTTGTTATGGCTGTGTCCTTTAAAAAAATGCCGGCGATCCCGGGTATTACACTCGGCGTAGTTGCCGGTGTGATATTGGCGGTAGGCTTACAGGGCGCGCAATTTGATACTATTGTCAACGCCGCGTTTGGTGGTTTCGAATCGGCGACAGGCAATGAAGATGTTGATTCACTGCTAACACGAGGCGGCATGAATTCGATGATGTACACCATTAGTCTGGTTATCGTCGCGATGATGTTCGGTGGTGTGATGGAGCGAACCAATCAGTTAAAGACGATAGCGGACAAAGTGTTAGCCCTTGCGAATTCTACAGGGTCATTAATTGCTTCAACAGCACTGACCTGTATTGGCGCAAATATGGTGTTATGCGATCAATACATGGCTATCGTCATGGGTGCTCGTTCTTACGCACAGGCATATCGAGACCGTGGGATTGCACCAGAGAATCTATCTCGTGCAGTGGAAGACTCAGGAACGGTTACCGCGTGTCTTATCCCCTGGAATTCTGGTGGAGCCTATCAGGCAGCAACACTAGGCGTAGCGACTGTTGCATACGCTCCGTTTGCATTCTTCTGCTGGCTATCACCACTCATTACCATACTCTACGGTTATATGGGATGGACCATAACAAGGATAGATCCGGAGGCGGCGAAGAATGATTTGGGCTCTGAAGTGGAGTCGAGTACCTAGTCAGAAATAAAGAAAGGGGCAAAGATGAAAATCATCTTTGCTCCTTTTGATCCTGGTGCCCAAAACTGTTCTTTAACGATTAAACCATCGCTTTCATTCCAGCTATTCACCCACTATTTTCTCAGTAGCCAAACTCATTACTTAGGCAACTTTTTGGCGGAAGCATGGGTAACTATTTGATCTGGCGATTTGCTTGATCTTGAATCTGTTTGTTTTGTTCGATGATCGACAGTGCCGCTTCTAATGCTTCAATTCGGCTAGGCCAAAGGCTGGAATCACCCAGTTGACGCAATACCCCAGATTGCTCCAGCATCGATTTCACCGCATCGCGGACGCCGAACAGTAAGATCGAATCTCCGTCTTCGTGCAACCTGCTCACCACCTCCGCGATGGCAACGCAGGCAGAACTATCAATGAACGGGACATTGCGCATGTCGATCGCGAGAATATCCTTTCGAACATCGGACTGCATCAGTTTCGCCACGTCACGGGCAGAGCCGAAACTCAACGGGCCCTCGACATGAAACAGCACCAGGTTTCCCTCGCATTGTTCCATCAAGTCGCGTTCTTGCGGTGACAGATCATCAATGTCGTCTGCACCATATAATATGCGCGCGTTTCTTAGTTGAGACTCGGCCGCCTGGGCCACGAACAATACGGATGCCATGACAAAGCCCACCGCAACCGCGGTAATCAGATCGACCAGCACAGTCAGCAATAGTGTCACCAGCATGATGGTCAGGTCTGATCTCGGCAGTAACCGCGTCTGTTTAAGGTATTGCCAGTCGATGATGTCGATACCTACCTTGACCAGGATGGCAGCGAGCACCGGCAGCGGAATGTGACTCATCATTTCGCCAAAACCGAGGACAATGACCAGCAGGATAACCGAGTGGGTCACGCCACTCATGCGGGTTTTACCACCGGCGCGCAGATTGACCAGGGTTCGCATGGTTGCACCTGAACTCGCCAGACCGCCAAACAGTCCTGCAGTGATATTGCCGAGGCCCTGGCCGATCAACTCACGGTTCGAATCGTGGTTAGTTCGGGTCATGCTGTCGGCGACAATCGAGGTGAGTAGTGCATCAACCGATCCGAGGAATGCCAGTATCAGGCCGAAACGCACGATGTAAGTAATATCGCCGATCTCGAAATTCGGAATCAGGATTTGAGGTACGCCCGTCGGTATGGTGCCGATCAATGGAACCTCGATTGAAAATGTAAGGACGGCGAGGGTGCCGACGAGCAATACCAACAAGGGTGGAGGGATTAATCTGCCAAGGCGAGGTGGAATCAAAATTAATATTGCCAGCACCGCTGTGAATAGCAGGATCGCGCTGGTGTTTAATTCACCCGAAAACAAGTTCGGGGTTAGCAACAGTTTTTCCAGAATACTGCCTTTGGGCGTTGCCAGCCCGAGCGCCGGGCCGATCTGCACCACGATAATTATGATGCCGATACCAGTCATGAATCCGGAGACGACGGGTTGTGGAACCAGCTTGATAAATCTTCCGAATCCGAGCGCGCCAAATATGATCTGGAACACTCCGGCGAGCATGACAACGGCAAACACAGCTGACAGATTGTCGTGGAAGTGGGTTACCACCAGCGCCATGACTACGGTCATTGGGCCCGTGGGGCCGGTAATCTGGATTCGGGTGCCACCGAAAACTGCCGCCATGAATCCGGCGAAGATAGCGCCGTAAAGGCCGGCGAGGGCACCGGCACCGGAAGCTACACCGAATGCGAGCGCCAGTGGCAGGGCCACGACCGCGGCTGTTGCACCGCCGAACAAGTCGTCTTTAAGTGATGAAACCTTCATGCTTGCAGTGCCTTGATATGTTTCATAAGGTGTAAACCGCTTGCTGTGCTCACAAACCTAACCGGACGACAGGATTAAAGCCATTTTTTCTTTGTACATGTCAGTATCTCACCAAGCGCCAGGAACTGGTTTCGATGAACTTTCTTTTTACTCTAATCGACAACCGCCATTCGAGCTTCAGGTTCATGTGCTGCATCAATCGGATGCTAAAGCGCGGGTTAAAAGCGAGATGAAAATTCGCAGCTGATGCTTTTTTTTCAACGCCTCGGTTTGTTCCATAAATCTGGATCAAGTGCCAGCAGCTGTTGCATTAACCATTGACCGCCGCTGCCAAGAGCCCGCCGCTCTGTCCAGATCACATCAACGCCATGCAATATGTCAGATTGCTGGAAACTGTAATTGAGCCTGACCATTTCGCCACTGTCCAGTTTGTCAGCAACCACCGTCCAGGGGAGTTCAGCCCATCCCAATCCGGACAACACCAGGTCCATGATCAGATAGGGACTTTCACTACACCAGATTTTCGGGCTGTTCTTTAGTCGCGGTGAATTCTCGTTATTCAGCGAACGGCTGTGCATGACCAGTTGACGATATCGACGTAAATCGGCATGCGAAACCTGTTCCATTTTTGACAAGGGATGTTCGGGGTTACACACCGGAATTTGCAAGGAGTGTCCGACACCTCTGAAAAAGAACCCCTGCGGATAGGATTCCTGTTCAGTCATGATGCCGATATCAGCGCGGCCACTTTTGATCAGTTGCGCAACATCATTTGGACCGGGGTCGAATATTTCGACGTCGAGAAGCGGAAACTGCAGCGCCAGCTCATTGAGCAGATCAAGCAGGGAATGCACAAATATACCCTGTTCTACCGCAATGCCGAGCTGCGCTTCGACGCCCTCGCTGACTGACGTGGCCAGTGCCATAAATTCTGCATTGCTCTGCAGAACAGATCTTGCATGTTTGAGTAGTAGCTTGCCGGTCGTTGTGAGACTTGGATTGCGTCGACTTCGGTCAAACAGATCGACCCCGGTATCGATTTCAAGATTAATAATTGCACTGCTTACCGCTGACTGGGCTTTGCCGAGATGGCGTGCCGCAGCCGAGAATGAGCCATGGTCTGCAGCGCTGACAAAGGCCTGGAGTTGATCAAGATTTGGCATAATTAATTTATCTCATCTATCTCTAAAATAGATAGTTAGTAACTTTATTCTATTTTAAATGTAGATAGATTGTAAGCCACCAAATCAGATCAGTGCCACAGTCATGGAAAAAGCAATCAATACACGTACCCGCAAGCAACGCCTGAAGTTCAGTTGTTTGTTTGAGATAACTCTGATCGCCATACTGGTGCCGATGGGATCTCTTGTTTTAGAAAAAGAGATCCTCGATGTGGGTGTGCTGGCGATCGTGCTATCGCTGAAAGCGATGCTGTTCAACTTCTTCTACAACTGTATGTTCGACCTATACGATGTGCGTGCGGGTAGAATCCCTACGCAACGGAATGTGCCTGGACGCATCCTGCACGCGGTCGGGTTTGAGGTCGGATTGGTGATCACTTCGCTACCGATTGTTGTCTGGTGGCTTGGGTTGAGCATTTTGCAGGCACTGATAATGGATTTGGTGGTATCGTCATTTGTTGTCGTCTACACCTTTGCATTTACCTGGAGCTATGACCGATTATACCCCGTAGCGCAATGCGAAATAAATCCGGGCAAAACTTTAACAGCGCAGTGCAGCCACAACTGAGCGAAAAGATGCTTCTTGTGCAGCAGAGGTGTTACTGCCGTCTCGATGGTGCTTTGTATTCAAGACCGAATCGGCAAGGTCCGCGAGCTGATTTCTCACTCGATACGCTCCTTATGTCGATTATTCCGACTTGCCGCTCAGCGTTACCTTCATATTGACTGTCTCGTCCTCGTCTTCGGCGCGCGACACGGCAAGATTTTCGGCGATCAGGACGCGCTCTTGCAAAGTGGCATCAAGCGCTAGCAACGCGGCTCTTAAGGTCTCGGCTCGTGCACTCGCAAGTTCGGCCAGGTCATTTTCGTCGATGGCCTGTGAATTGATGAGCTGTTCACGAATCTTGGCTGCATAGGCGAGCTTGTCGAGATTGGGAACAGGTTCTGCCTCACCGTCGATTTCAACCATTGTGGTAAATTGCATGCGCATTTCTTCCAGCGTTTGAGCGGCAGAATCGGTCGGTGGTTGCTCACTCAGCAATTGCTCGAGCGCCGTTGTGCGTAGATCAGCATATTGAATCGACGGGTCGCTGGTGGCGCCCACTACAGTGATTCGCTGATCCAGAATTCGCTCCAGTTCCGCGGTCCGCAACGCAAGGCCATCCGCCGCAGCGTCTGAGACGCCGGCGATGGTCAGCAGCAATTCAGGTCTGAGTGACAGCGCTTCGGCCAGTTTCCCCGCTTTCTCCATTTCGGGTGGGGTTAAATCGGAGCGGCCGTCGAGGAACATGACGTATTCGAGCTCGCTCGCTTCGATTCCCATTAAGCTGCCGAGAGCGGTAAAGGGTGACAGCACAATCTTGACCAGCAGATCACCAAGCGCACCGAGGACCACACTGCCATAACTGAAATCGGGATCGTCGAGGTTGCCGCGTACCGGAAGGTCAATATCGATCTTGCCATTGACGTCCTTTAACAGCGCGACGGCAAGGCCCAAAGGCAAATCCATTGCATCTGGATGAGGCACTTCTTTCCCGAGTTCGAACTCGCGCAGAATAATGCTGTTCTCGCCGGCCAGCTGTCCATCCTGCACCTTGTATCCGAGTTTCAGATCGAGCTTGCCACTGTCGATTTCGCGTCCTGCAAAAGGAATGGTGTAGGGAGTAAAATTCGGGACACTGAGGTTTTCAAATGAGACCAGCATATCCGTGTTATCGGCTGGATCTAGCGGTGTGACCGTGCCGCTGACTCGCGCAAAGCCGAATTCGTCGACCTTACCTTCAAGTGCGACGGTAGAAGGTTCGCTGCTCTCGGTAGATATGGTGGTCATTTTTCCGTTCAAGGCATTTATCTTTACCGCGAATGGCAGGGGAAGAGACAAGTCCTGGAAATCGGCAGACGCGTTCGCCAACACGATCTCTCCGATGCGGACTTTCATGGCCGGCTCTCCATCGCCCGTGTCTGCGTCTTCATCTGGGTCGGTCTTTACTTCGCTGGATTTCGCAGATGGTTCACCCGCCTCTTTTTTCTGTACGTGGCCAAGATTCAGGCTGCTGTCTTTGTTGATCAGGATATCACCGTAAAGCTGGTCAAAATACAGCCTGGAAATATCGAGCTGGCGATTGGCAAGGCTCAGTGCAATCTTGTCGGCGCGGAAGCTTTTCCAACTTGCGAGGCGATCCTGGTTAATCGATTCTGCGATGTCCAAATCAACGATCTCGAGATCACCGTTGAATAGCAAGGGCTCCTCAGCGTTGCTGCTGATGTTCCCCGACAGATTCACTGCCCCCGAATCCATAGTCAGGTTGGCCTGCTGTTTGATGTAAGGGTGTATCCCGGCCAGCTGAAGAGCATCGAGAATCACCTCAAACTCGAACTGTGGCTCCGGTAAAACCGCCACTTCGCCTTTGAACGATAGCTTGCCACCACGCAGTGCTTGCAAGTCCAGGCTGGTCGGGAAGCGTTTGCCGGGCATATTGCTGATATCGTTGACCTCCAGATTAAAATTGGTAACACCGAGCTTTGCTTCGGGGCTAAGCGTCTGATCCAGAAGGTCCAGCGTCAGGTCGTTGATGGCCAGTTTTCCAACGGATACCTGCCATTCATCTTCGGGGCTGCTCTGGTCATTGTCGTTGGCCACTGGTTCGTTTGCTGCAGCAACAAGTTTTTGTTCGCCGCTCTCAGTCTGTCTGGGTTGTACATTTAATACGCCATTTTTATCACGCAATAAATCGATTTGCGGATTATCGATCGATATCGACTCTAGCGATACGGTCTGTTCGGGCCAGTGAAATTGCCCACCGGCGAGCTGAATTTTGGGCAACTTCAGTATCTGTTGGTCTTTGCCGGCAAAGTCGAAACCGGTGCCGTCAGCGAAGCTGTTGATGGTAATATCGGTGAAGGTCAGATTAAAATTCTCGACACTGGCTTTAATCTGCCCGGTTTCATTTTTAAAAACCTCATAATCCAGTTCGAGATCTGCGGAGCCATCAACAATCTCGAGACCGGATTGATCACGAAAATAGGCCGAGGCCAGTGGAAAGTGTGAATCCTCAAGCAAGGCACGGCCGGAAGAGCGCAGCGGATTTAATTGCAGTTCACCGGTCCAGCTTAACGTTCCGGTATTTTCAGTAGCGATAACGACGGTTTGCTGCCCCGCGCGATTCGGTAGTGTATTGAGTTCCTTGATGGCGATATTTATCGGTCCGAAGCGGGTCTTTAGTGGCTCCGCCGGTAGTTGATCCGACCAGTTGACAAACCAGTTCTCGATTCTGAAGTCGAACACAAGTGCCTGCAGCAGCCCTGTCTCCTGTGCCTCTTCAACGACTTCTTCGTCGACGTTATCACCAGCAGATTGCAACAGATATGCGAAATCCATATTGCCGGATGTGTCGCGGGCAATGAAAAGTTCTGCTGAAGTCAGACGGATTTCATCAAAGGTCAACGCTAACCTGAATATCGAACTGAGTTGGAAATTGGTAAAAATTTCCTGGATACGAGCAGTTGGCGCGCCCTCAGGGTTGTCAAGCTCAAGGCCGGTAATACGCAGATTCAGTGCGAAAGGGTTGATTTCGACTTTTTCAATGCGAAGCTCGGCATCAAAGTCCTTGCGCATAACCTCGACCAGGTTTTTTTCCAGCAAATATGGAGCAAGGAAAAACCCCAGTAATCCATAGACAGCGATAGCGCATATGACTGATGCCACCCAGGGGTGCTTTTTTACGGGCTCGATAAGTGTTTTGATGGTTTTATTTCCCAAAGTCGATCGTTGAAAGCCTGATTTTGAGTTTTCTGAATAACCCAACATCACATTCAGTCGGTTATGGTTGCATGACTCGGTGTAATCGACAAACCTTTCTATTCCTGTCGATTGATCTTAAGCCCTAGAAATACATATGGATCGGCTCAATAATCAAAGGTCGGAGTTTCCGGCGTGGTTTCAAAAAATCAGATTGGACTTCGCTTATGCCGTCAGTGTGTCTTGCAAGTCGGCGGCTCATCCCCGTTAAACGCAGTCAGGTGCATGACTCTGCGATCTCCCTGCGATAATTTTCCGGTAGCTGAATGCCAGACGGAACGATTGTTCCAGATCACGAGATCTCCGGGTTGCCACGCATGCACGTAGACAAGCGGTGGGTCGATCGCGGGGCGCATCCAGGCTTCTAGATGGTGTCTTGATTCGACGACACCCAGAAAATCAGTACCGGTGGCAGTTTGTTGTTCGAGAGCGTGCAGACAGCGTGGTTGCGGCATTAGCGCTTGTTGATTCGTAACCGGGCAGGTCCACACTAGCGGGTATACCTGGGCTGATGGGTCACTAATCTTCGCACCCCTGGTATCTTTGCCCTGCGCATAGTGTCGCTCTGCCACTGGATCATCGAGCCTTAAACCATTGCTGTTGTTTCCCAATTCATAGCTCGCCTCAAACGGGTGACTAGCGTAGTGGACCTGGGTTTGCAGACTGAGTTGTTGTGCCTCGGGCGGCAGCATGTCGAATGCCAGTCGACCACTGGCAAAGGCTGTAGATCCGGCTTCGCACCATAACCGGTCTTCGCTTTCGTCTTCGTAGGCAAGCCAGTGACCACCGCCGTCGGGGGCTTCTATACAGCGCATTTGGGTAAAGTGGCAGGGTGCGTATTCGTAGAATGTTCCATCGATATGCCACTGCAGCGCGCCGCCGCCAAGCACCTGAGAGCCCTGGTCTTTGCCGTATGCGCCTCGCTCACCACCCAGTGTGACTTTAAGCCCGAAGTGGTCGATATCCCCTTTGCCCAGCACCAATACACCGGGTTCTTGCGGAATCTGGTAAGTGCCGGCTTTGTTGCCCTGGGCGACCTTGAACATTTCCCAGGGATTATTGCTCTGGTCACGCCAGACGTTAATACCCTTCAGGTCAATTGAGCGGTAAAACGCGACCTCCTGTTGCGGCGTTAAGTGCTGTTGTCCTGGAAAAATCAGCAGTTGGTGTTGGTGCAGCGCCAGGCGAATTTCCGCTGCTGCCGCCTTATCAGAGATTGCGCAGTCAAAGTGGCTCACGCTAGCACCGAAGGGAGCGTTGTCGATGGTTTGGAAGATCATCGGGTAATGGTAGCGGTTATTGGTGCCAGGGGGCCAGTCCGTATTTAATGAAAGCTATCGGTGCCAGGCCTTTGAGTGGAGCAGATATCTGGACCAAAAATCCGCTAGCTGCCACTCATTCTCGGGTCAGCCAACTGGGCCTGATTGGGCGATATACGAGAATGATTTCTTTATCTTTTCCTGCATAGTGTTTTGCCTTTTGCAAGATTGGCATGGGACAATGTTCGAGGTGAAAGCCGATTGTTAATTCTGATCAAATCGGCCAGATCAAATCGGCCAGATCAAATCGACCAGATCAAATCGATAACGGACATCAGGGTAGGTCAGCTAGCTATGAAGCCAATGCAGTATTTCCAATTCACCGAACAAGGAGAACTGCCCGATATCGGGCACCTGGCCCCGTTTAAGGTAGTGCTTGCGATCGAAGATGATGTCAGTGAAGCCCGTCAACTTGAGATTGCAAACTGGATAGTCGCTAAAGGGGGCCGTTACGTAATGATCTGCGGCGCAAACTGTGAGGGCTGGAAGCAGATGATTCGTCAGGCCAACCTGGATCTGTTCGCTATCGAGGACATGAAGCCCGAGGAGTTCGTAATGATTACCACGCATGCACATGAGCGCTTGCGTAACGTATTCTGGCACGCCAGTAAACATGCACGGCACACCCACGTCGAATTTAACAATATCCTGACGATTCATATCGGTAGCGAGAATCGGTCGGTTGAATATATTACTATGTTTGAAAAATTATAGGCCAGGCCAGAATGGTGCTTACTTAAGCCCAAAACCATCGTCATTGCGAGCACTTCACCCCGCTGCGCGGTCACAAATCCGAGAAGAACTGTA
>RCNB010003101.1_pt1 | contig 9999 bp, 10 predicted proteins | sample 2041321 | NCBI WGS metagenome assembly RCNB01 (sample SAMN09708232, study PRJNA481090) | Marine sediment metagenome, whole genome shotgun sequencing project.
ATAGTGATTCACACAGCTACCAGGACCTTTACCGGGGAGATTTCCAGAAAGAAGTAGCACTCGGAAGCGGTCTCAGCAATGAAGAATATGACAGGATAATAGATTCTAATCAGGAGGAATTTCTTAAAAAGATCGGATACAAATAATAACCAGAAGTTCATGGAGGTAATTAATGAACGACAAAGCAGAAGAAGTAAAAGCTGAAGTAGTAGGCTCAGAAGAAAGGCCCGGACCAATGGCAATAGGTGCACTTATCTGTGGTATCTTAAGTATGTTATGTTGCTGGGTTCCTTTTTTTGGGTTTATTCTAAGTGTAGCGGCAGTAGTGCTTGGAATTATTGAGAACAAGAAGATTGGAAGAGGAGAAAGTAGTTCAAAGGGTAAAGCAATGGCAATTGCTGGTATAATACTTGGCGCGGTTGGAATATTGGCTGGTATTATTACGTTTATTATTTTACCAATAGTTGGTGCCTCTCTCGGTTTTTTCACCGACATATTTAGCTCTTTGTAAAAAATATATGTTTTGCAGATCTTAGTAGATATACTCAGCTTTCTTGGGGGAGGACTTTGCCACCAGATAGCTGACAGGACATTTAATATAGATATCTTATATATGCCTGTGTGCTCAAGGGACACAGGCATATATTTAGGTATCTTCATCTCACTCATAACTATAATCCTTCTTGAGCGGCGCACCAAAGGTGAGTTTCCCTCACTGAAGATAGTCCTGGTCACTGTGGGAGTTTTCCTTATCATGGGTCTTGATGTGGTCCTCTCATTTTTAGGGATTATTGAGTCCAATAATATTATCCGCCTTATAACAGGGTTTCTTACCGGGTGGTTTATGGTGCTGCTTCTTCTACCCCTGGCAAATAATGTCATGTTTAAAAGATTCGTGCGTACAAACTACCTGAACAAACCTGTAAAGTTCTTGATCTGGCTTTTTTGCGGAATTGTAATGGCAGCTACTTTTATTTTTACCTATCAATACGTCCTGATCTTCTGGAGCATAGTTTCCATACTCGGGATGATCACATTTGTAATGCTAATACTTTTTATCCTGTTTTTCTCACTGAACCGGAGACTATTGGGATCCATAGATTCGGCAAAAAAATTTATTATTAGTTTGATTTTAGGGATGGTTTCTGCTATAGCTCTACTAATACTATTTTCCTATTTAAGGCAGTTTTTGATTTAAACTTATTAAAAAAGACAAAAAACTATTTACTACTGATGCAAGACATAAAAAAACATGGGAACAGAAAATAAACCGAAAATTACTTTATTTCATTGCATTAATGCATTCAGGCAGACAACAGGTCCAATGATCAAAGGATGTGAAATTAAAGCTATACAGATGCCCTGTTCGAGCATGACAAAAGATATTTATATATTGAAGGCATTTGAAGCTGGTGCCGATGCTGTACTGGTACTTGTATGTCCTGAAGATAGCTGCCGGTATGCTGAAGGCAGCATACGGGCAAAAAAAAGAGTTCAATGGGTAAGGAATCTGCTTGATGAGATAGGTATGGATGGCAAAAGACAGCTTGCTATTTATAATACTATTGCAGGTGATGATAAAGCTGTTGAGACTATCATTAAAAAAACATTAAAAGGACTTAAAGAAATAAAACAAAAATCCTGATATAAATTATTTTAAGTAAATATTTTATAAAATTATAAAATTAATGGAGTAGAAGTAAAAATGATAACAGGTGAACAAAAGCCGATTAAAGAAATCCTAGAGATTATTGAGCCTTATAAAAATTTATTGATACTTGGATGCGGTACATGTGTTAAAACATGCTTTGCCGGTGGTGAGGACGAGGTTGCAGTATTGGCATCAGCTCTCAGGCTTGTATTTAAAAATACAGGCAAAAAAATTCAAATAAAAGAATTCACAATTGAGCGGCAGTGTGAAAATGAATTTATCCAGGAATCAGCGGGTGAGGTCGCCCAGAGTGATGCTGTATTGTCCCTTGCATGTGGTGCCGGGGTCCAGGCAATGGCAAAAAGATTTGCAAAAGTACCTATTTTACCTGGAGTCAATACAACTTTTATTGGTATACAGGAAAGCCAGGGTATTTTTACTGAAGAATGTTCAGGGTGCGGTAACTGCGAACTTGCAAAATTTGGTGGAATATGTCCTGTGACCAGATGTGCCAAAAAGATCTTGAATGGTCCTTGCGGGGGTTCACAAAACGGTAAATGCGAAATAAATCCAGACACTGACTGTGCATGGAACCTTATTATTGACCGGCTCACGGTCCTCGGTCTGATGGACAATCTAAAAGATTATATTCCTCCAAAAAATTGGAGTGCCAGCCTTTCCGGAGGACCCAGAAAACTGATCAGGGAGGACCATATAATATGAAAACCGGATCTTTTAGCAATCTTCAAAAAATATTATCCCAGGGGAAATTCGCTGTTACAGCTGAATGCGGCCCTCCAAGAGGAGCCAACCAGGACGTAATAGCAAAAAAAATCGGGCTTTTAAAAAATTATGTTGATGCTGTAAATGTCACAGATAATCAAACTGCTATTGTCAGGATGTCAAGTATTGCTGCATCGGTACAACTTGTAAATGCAGGACTTGAACCAATTATGCAGATGGTTGTACGCGACAGGAACAGGATAGCCATACAATCTGATATCATGGGCGCATATACTTTAGGTATTAGAAATATTTTATGCCTTTCAGGGGACCATCAGAAGTTCGGAAGTCAGCCTGATGCATTAAATGTTTTTGACATTGATTCCATAAACTTGATCAGGGTTATTAAGGATATGCGTGATAAAGGAAAAGATATGAATGGCCACGACCTTGATATTGCACCGGCAATGTTCATAGGAGCAGCTGCCAATCCCTTTGCGGACCCTTTTGAATATCGGATCTTAAGGCTTGCTAAAAAAATTGACGCTGGTGCTGATTTTATACAGACCCAGTGTATATATAATATGGACAGGTTTAAAGAATGGATGAAAATGGCCGCGGACCGCGGGCTTACAAAAAAAACATATATACTTGGAGGTGTAACACCTTTAAAGTCACCTGGTATGGCAAGGTATATGAATAATAAAGTTGCAGGAATGGATATACCTGATGAGATCATAAAAAGAATGGACGGCACGGCCAAGGACAAACAAGCAGAAGAAGGACTTAAGATCTGTATAGAAACCATTGAGCAGCTTCGGGAAATAGATGGTATTAGTGGAGTTCACATCATGGCCATCGAGTGGGAAGAAGTAGTTGCCAGGATCGTTAAAGAGGCGGGCCTCAAGAAATAAGAGTAAAGAGAATAAAATATGCCGGCAAAATATCATATAGAAACAAAAAACACTCCTCCAAGGTTTTATCCTGTGGGCAAGTATTCCACAATAGAGTTTCGGGAAAATTGTGCAGGAAGCTGTAAGGAGTGTGTGAAAAATAAATGCGTATATGACATATTCAAGGATAATTATCTTCATATGAGCACCATGAAAGATCCTGAATATCTTTATACATGCAATAGTTGCTTTAGATGTGTCCAGGAATGCACCAAGGGAATATTTTCAAGAGCAATAAATCCACAGTACAGGGAGCTGGGTGATGATTATTGGACTTCTGATGTGATCAACAGTACATGGTATCAGGCACATACAGGAAATGTCCCTGTATCAGGAGCAGGCTACAGGGGACCCTTTGTTGGAAAAGGTTTTGACTCGATGTGGACAGACATGTCTGAGATCGTAAGACCCACAAGAGACGGTATTCATGGCAGGGAATATATAAATACATGTATAGAGCTTTCAAGAAGACCGGACCGTCTTGCTTTTAATGATGATGGTTCACTTGCTGTTAAAGCTTTACCCATACTTGAAATACCATTACCGATTTTATTTATGCAGCCTGATTTTGGAATTCTAAGCCAGAACGTTCTTACTGCCATGTTAAGTGCAGCAGAACAAATCGGTACAAAAATGTTTGTTGATCCAAAAAGTATTAATGATAGATCACAGAAATATTTAAAAACCATTATTCCCCTCTTAACAAAGAAAAATTATATTGAATATGCATCCCTTATATCAAAAGCCCAGATGGTGGAGATCGCATATGAGCCTGGAATAGAAGATATTTTTCCAGAATTAAAAAATATTAAAAATGATATTTTTATTAGTGTGGGGCTGCCTTTAAAAGCCGGCCTTGATCATCCCAAAATAGCTGTGGAGCTTTCAAAGTCTCCCTATATTGATACAATACATGTTTATGCGGATAACAAAGGAAGGGGATCTGATCCGGAAGATCCCCGATTTATCAAAGATATTTTAAGGGATATTCATCTTGCGCTTGTCAATGTTTCAATAAGGCAGAGGGTCAATATCCTTGCAAGCGGCGGCATTGCAATGGCAGAACATGTCAATAAAGCAATAATATGCGGGGCCGATGGAGTTACCGTTGATCTACCGCTCTTGATAGCAATGGAGTGCCGGCTTTGCGGCCGGTGCAAAAACGGTCTTTCCTGTCCCGTAAAATTTGAAGAAATTGATGAAAGTTATGGAAAAGACAGGATAGTAAACCTGATGGGTGCCTGGCGCAACCAGATACTGGAATTGCTTGGGGCTATGGGCATGAGAGAAGTAAGAAGGCTTCGGGGTGAAGTTGGCAGATCGATGTGGTTCGAGGATCTCGAAAAAGAAAATTTTGGCCCGATATTTGGAGAACGAAAAGTATCTTATGATATAGGATAGTCTATGTATAATAAAAAAAATATACTTCCGGAAGTAGTAGAAACCCCTTCAAGGTTCCGCAATACTATTGGGAAATATATAATCAAAAGAAATTCAAGATGTAAAGCCTGCGGGAAATGCGCAGATATATGTCCTTATGGTGTTCATATAAAGCCAGACGATTATTCTTTGCCACTCAGGCCGGTCGAACATAAATGTATAGGATTTGAATGCAAAAATACTGATCATTTCTGCATTGATAAATGTCCTGAAAATGCTCTTGTCCTAAAAGAGAATCCTTTGACCGAAACCCTTGGAGATTACCGCTGGACATCTGATATGCTTTTGGGCCATTTTGCCATGGCGGAAACGGGTGACAAACCTCATGTTGATCTTGAATACAACCTCGGTAATTCAGGTGGAGGTTTTGATAAAATACGGTTTATTCATCCTGATCCCGAAAAAGCGTTGGATATTAGTGATGAAGAGATTGATACGGGTATTGAGCTTAATAAAACAGGGGACGGGAGACCAAAAAAAACAATATCCATACCCTGTTATGGCGGCGGTATGTCATTCGGGTCCACGGCTCTTTCTGTTATAATAGGCCGGGCAAGAGCCGCTAAAAAACTTAACTCCATGACATGCACCGGTGAAGGAGGATACCCTTCTGAGTTCCTTCCATATAAAGAACATGTCATAACCCAGGTTGCCACGGGACTTTTTGGTGTCAGAGAAGAAACAATACAGCAATGTCCTGTTATGGAATTCAAATATGCCCAGGGAGCAAAGCCAGGACTTGGGGGCCATCTTCTGGGTGAAAAAGTTACCGAAGCTGTAGCTGCCATGCGTGAAACAGTTGTGGGAAGCTCTCTTTTCTCACCTTTTCCATTTCATAGTGTTTATTCAGTGGAAGATCATAAAAAACACGTGGACTGGATGAAGGAGATCAATAACAATGTCCTTTGTTCGGTAAAGGTTTCTACTCCCACTGATGTTGATATGGTTGCTGTCGGCGCATATTATGCGGGTGCCCATATTATTCATATTGATGGAAGCTATGGCGGCACAGGTGCCGCTCCTGACATTGCCAAAAAAAATATTGCCATGCCTATTGAATATGCAATTCCAAAGGTCCATAGCTTCCTTAAAGAGGAAGGTGTAAGGGATGAAGTATGCCTGATAGCAAGCGGAGGCATAAGAAACGGTATGGACGTAGCTAAATCAATTGCCCTGGGTGCCGATGGTTGTGTCATCGGAACAGCGGACCTTGTGGCGGTTGAATGTGTAAGATGCGGCAATTGTGAAAGCGGAAGAGGCTGTGCAAGGGGTATTGCTTCAACTGATCCGGAACTTGGTAATATGATTTCCGAAGAATATGTTGAACAAAGGCTCGTCAATATGTATATGGCCTGGCGGAAACAATGGTGCGGCATACTCAGGAGTTTCGGCATGAAAAGCATCAAGGAGCTTACGGGCCGTTCTGATCTTCTCGTGCATCTTGACTATCTTGAAAAAGAACAAAGGGATAAATATCAGCCAGCACCCGAATATAAAATGGTTTTATAAAACAAAGCTAAAATGAGATCATCCTGATGAACCAAAGGGTAATAGCAAAAATGAATTTAAAAAATAATAAGATTATAAATAATATCCTGGCATCCAGGGGAAAGCTTCCCCATATAAAAACACCTTTGAACAAATGTGATGAAGAAGGCGGATGTGGAGTTACTGGATTTATATCATCGATTCCCATAAAAGGGCGCCATATCTATGAACCTTCTGTTCAGATGCATAACCGGGGTAATGGCAAAGGTGGGGGAATAGCTGCCGTAGGACTCTCGCCTGAGGATATTGGGGTCCCAAAGGAAATACTTGAAGATCATTATCTTTTGCAGGTTTCCTATCTTGATAAAGGATCAGTCAAACAAGTTGAATCAACCAATATAACCAATATTTTTGATATTTATAAAGCACAAAAAATACCGACAATTGAAAACTACCGGGATATTGGACTCGAGGTAGAACCTCCGGACGTATGGCAATATTTTGTTAGAGTAAAACCTGATAAACTCCAGCAATTTATCAAATCCAGTAATTTACAGTCAATGGATATCCGCAAAGCAGAAGATGAGTTTGTCTTTCAAAACTCGGTAAATCTAAACCATAACTATTATGCTTCTCTTGGTGAAAAACAGGCTTTTGTCATGTCCCATGGAAGGAATGTCATGATCCTTAAAATAGTAGGTTATGCGGAACAGGTTACCCAGTATTACTGCCTTGAGGATTTCAGGGCTCACGGCTGGATCGCTCACCAGCGCTATCCTACCAGGGGAAGACTATGGCATCCCGGTGGAGCCCACCCTTTTTCAGGCATGCATGAAGCTTTAGTACACAATGGTGACTTTGCGAATTACCATTCTGTAACTGAATACCTGAATCAGTATAATATTTTCCCTCAATTTCTTACAGATACAGAAACTTCTATTCTTCTCCTTGATCTATTCAACAGGGTGTTTAACTATCCCTTAGAATATATAATTGAGGCCCTTGCGCCTACTTCAGAATATGATTTTGACTGTCTGCCTGCAGAAAAGCAGCATATCTATAGGTATATCCAGTCACAGCACATGTCAGGTTCTCCTGATGGTCCCTGGTTTTTTATTATAGCAAGGAATGACCCTTTCAATGATTTAATGCAATTAATAGGTATTACAGACACAGCAATGTTAAGGCCCCAGGTTTTTGCACTCCAGGAAAGGGATGAAGTTCAAATAGGGCTCATATGTTCAGAAAAGCAGGCAATTGATGCAACTCTGCAAAGTATATCGGAAGAAGATCCCAGGTTCTGCCCGATTGCTGATAAATATTGGAATGCCAGAGGCGGAAGTTCGACAGATGGAGGAGCTTTCACTTTTACCATAAAAGACTCAGACAAAGGAGATGGCTCCAAAGTACTTATTACAGAAAATAAGTTTGGTGAGATTGTAGATACTCCTGGAGGCCAGCTGCACTTTGATATTACATCTGATTTTTCAAAATCCTCTGAGCCTGCAAAATTATCTAAAGACATAAAAAAACTTTTTGAATTGAATGAAATACAAAAACTAAAACAATTCTGCATATCTAAAATAAAAGACTATGATTTTAATTCCGTAAAATATTTATGTGAAAATATCATATCGCTGGCAGGCGAAAGTGATATTAAAAAAGAAGCAGCAATTGACGTGCTGACACACTTAAATGATATGATTTTTCCCACCGGAAATAAAAAGAGAAGCTCTTTACTGCAAATAATAAGGGACAGCCTTGCAAATATTTTTATAGCAACACCCAAAATAGGCGATAATGCGGGCAGCATTTATACCTATATTGACTATCAAACCAGAAATGACTTAAGAGCTCCTGAAAAGGGTGAAAAAATACTTATTATCAATGCAAAGGAATTTCAACCCGAAGGAAGTAACTGTGATTCCCGTGTGATAAATAAAGCATACAGGCTCGGGTGGAAACGATATATTTTATATGGGTATAAAGGCCAGAGATTCACTGGTTGTGGCCTGGGAAAAAATACTGATGATGTCAGGATCGATGTTTATGGAAGTTCCGGTGACTACCTGGCCTCAGGTATTGATGGTGCCCAGATGTATGTCCACGGAAATGCCCAGGATCAGCTGGGACAGATCATTAAACGCGGCAAACTTGTTGTTTTTGGCGATGTTGGCCAGACATTCATGTATGGTTCCAAGGGCGGAGAAGTATATGTCATGGGAAATGCTGCAGGGCGCCCCCTTATAAATGCAACAGGCCGGCCAAGGGTTGTTATTAATGGAACATGCCTTGATTACCTTGCAGAGTCTTTTATGGCAGGGGATCCTTTGAACGGTGGAGGATTTGTCATATTAAACGGAATTGAGTTTGACGATAACGGCAATGTAGTCAATCTTGAAATGCCGTATCCAGGATCAAGTCTTTTTTCCCTTGCTTCAGGCGGGGCGATTTACATGCGGGACCCTGAATGCAAGGTTGTAGATGAGCATCTTAATGGCGGTGAGTTCGCACAACTATCAACGGACGACTGGGAGCTTATCCTGCCCTATCTTAAAGAAAATGAAAAATTATTTGGAATATCCATTAATGACGATCTTTTGACTGTAAACGGGCAAAAACTGCCTTTCAACAAGGTCTATAGAAAGGTTCAGGCTATTGAAACCGCAGCTCTTGGTACAAGCACAGATTAAAAATCATCACATTAAAACAAATCATCAAATGATTTATCCAGAGCGATTGTGGCAGCGCTGCAGGCTACAATATATTCCCCGAGCTCAAACTGAAGGATATTTATATCATCCCTGATCCAGGGCAGGGTCTTAGTTTTAATTCCATTTACCAAAGGCACCATAAATAGATCTTCAGCTTTTTTTACTAATCCACCTGTTATCCCCCATTTATAGGACACATAGAGTAGATTCATGAGTTGGTAGGCACTGTTTGAAAAAATAATTTCCTGGTAGCCCACAGGGGACTCGAACTTTTTGATCTAAATAAGTAGTCAAACCTACTTATACTATTATTTTATCCAATCAGCAAACTTATCTTCAAACTTTTCAATTTTTGGAGCGACGACAAATGCACAGTAAGACTGTGAAGAATTGTTTTCAAAATATTCCTGGTGATAATCCTCTGCTGTAAAATATTTATCCAAAGGCTCGACTTCAGTGACTATTGGATCCTGGAATACTTCCTTCTCTTCAAGATCCTTAATATATTCTCTTGCAGTTTTTTCCTGTTCAGGATCAGCATGCAAGATTATAGAACGGTATTGTGTTCCAACATCATTTCCCTGTCTGTTCAAAGTGGTAGGATCATGTACATAGAAAAATACCTCAAGCAGCTTATCATAACTAATGACCCCTGGATCAAATGTGACTTTAACTACCTCAGCATGACCTGTGTCAGTTTGATTCATCTCTTCATATGTTGGATTTTCCTTAAAACCTCCGGCATACCCTACTTCAGCATCTATCACTCCTTTTAACTGTAAAAATATTGCTTCCATGCTCCAAAAGCACCCCCCGCCCAGAACAGCAGTCTCGGTATTCTTCATGGTTCCACCCTCCGGTTCAGATACAACTTCTATTGTTTTATTAGATCCCGACTGTTTGCACCCAGTAGCATAGAGTGCTCCGAACATTACTAATGATAATATTAATATTAAAGTTATTAATTTCTTCATAATATATTTTTCCTCCTTATTATACTACTATTACTATTATATTAATAATAAATTAG
>RCNB010006199.1_pt1 | contig 9998 bp, 11 predicted proteins | sample 2041321 | NCBI WGS metagenome assembly RCNB01 (sample SAMN09708232, study PRJNA481090) | Marine sediment metagenome, whole genome shotgun sequencing project.
GTATTGCTCTAATATTTCATATAATATTGAGAAAGATATTTATAACAATCTAATATGCTATAAAAGATTGATTTCTATGAAACTAAAAATAATTATAGGATGAGAAAATGAAATCAACTGAGATTTTGGATTTAATGGTTCGGGACCATAATCGTCTCATGGAATATCTTAAAGAAGTGGAAAATAACTTAGGACATGATTTTGATTTTTTAAGTAATTCTTTTAATACTTTTCAATGGAATCTTGAGAAACATTTTTTTGTTGAGGAAAAAGCTATATTTATTTCTTATAATCCTGATGAGCCGGATAAAGAATATACTTATTTTTCAGAACTTATGGATCAACATACAGAAATTTTAGCTATAATTGAATCATTAAGAAAAAGGTTACAAAAAAGGGAGCCTTTTGATTTAAATGATTTAAAAAAGTTGTTAGTGAAACATAAAACTTTTGAGGAAAAAAGCATTTATCCAGTGTTGGATCAGGAAATTGATGATTTTGCAAAAAGTGTTATTATTGATCGAATAAAAGAAATTAGAGTATAAAAAAATGAATATTTCCCATTAAGATTATGAAAAAGATCCAGTGTTATCTACAGTAAGCTCTTTTTTGCTATGTTGAACAACTAGATCTCTAATCAATATTACCGGTATAGAATTGATATTTTTCACTGGGCATTTAACCTCCGGCACGTTTTCCCAATGTGGGTGTAATATTACCTTTTATAATTAATTTGAGGATTCTATTTTTTTTGTTATCGAAGTTATTGTAATCCTTTCAATTTCTGGAAATATTTCTTGTATATGTTTTTGAATATCTTTTTTGATTTTATTAAATTCCTTAATTGTCATGTCTTCAGAAACTTCAATTTCCATTTCCCCTTGAAAAACTGGTCCTGATTGCCTTATCCTAACTTTATGTGCGTATTTAACATCTCTATGTTCCTCTGCGATTTGTTTAATACTTAAGCTTCTATCAACACATTGGCCATTACATGCATCAATAAGCATGTAGCTACTTTCTTTAATAGATGCTAAACCAATTGAAACAATAATAATTGCAATTATTAGACCTGCTATACCATCTGCGATTAGTATTCCTTGAGATGAAAGAATCAAAGCAATAACAGTGATTCCTGAAGCAGCACCATCTTTAATAGTATTTAAAGATTCAAGTTTTACTGAACTCATCTTTGTTTTTTTATTTTTAATGTATTTATAAAACCCAAGAGCTAATGCAATTATTGCTGCAATAAAAGCAACAATCACACCTATAAATGGAGTTTCAACAGAATGGGGATTGATTAGTTGAGTATAAGATCTAAATCCAATATATATTGCAAGTCCTATCATAACAACCGCTGCTATACCGGAAGCAAGGTTTTCCATTTTATAATAACCATAATTAAAACGCTTGTTTGCAGGTTTTTTAAAATACATTAATCCAATCCATACAACACCGGAGACAAAACCATCACCTATACAGTCAATACCATTAGCTGTAAGAGCAATACTTTTTGTAAGAAACTCCCCAAGTATAATTTGAATTATTCCAAGAATAACCAATATAATAAATGTATATCCTGCAAACCTATCTGCTTTTTTAACAAGTTGTTCTTGCATTTTAAATGAAATTTGTTAATTAAATACCTCTATTTTGAATTTGCCCTATTCCTTTCATTGAAGATACTAATGTACTACTAGAGAATATTAGGGTTCCGCCGGAACCAAATGGGAGTTACTGCTATTACTGCTGCGAAAGTGGCTTTCACAACCTAATCTTCCTATATGCAGCATGGTTAGTAGGATCAGCATTGTTAATATTATATTTTATTAAAGAAATAAAGCAATGAAAAGAAAAGCAATGTTTTCAAAAATAATGCTAGGTATTGATTCCAATAGATTTAATATTCATAAATTTTATATAGATTTTTATGAGAGATTGCAGGTTAAAGTGTAGATCACGAAAAGAAATTATTGCTTCATATAGCATGAAGATTGTAATAATTGTTACACTAATTTTAGCATTATGGCAAAAACAATGGATTTGGGTTATTGGAAGCTTCGTGGGAATTACAATTAGTCTAATACCTACTTTAAAACATATGGACATAAAATTTACACTACCATGGGAAATTGAATTACTAATTGCATCTGTTTTTGCATTAAACACAGGAGGTATTTTACTAAATGCATATTATACAATTCCAGGATACATAGTTTTAACTCAAGCATTATTTTCAGTTTTAGTTGCATTTTTTGCATTTACAATAATATACATTCTTCACATTTATTGGGATGGTCTTATAATGGATAAATATGCAATGGCTTTTTTTGTTGCAGTAACAACAATGGCATCAGCAGTAATTCTTGAGTTTGTCAAATGGTTTAAAATATTTAGTGTAAAACAAACATCGGTTGATGGGGTGTTATTAAGCTTGCTAGTTAGCACAATTAGTGGAATAATTATTGCTTTTATTGGTGTAAATCAAATAAAAAAAGGTAAATTTGACAAGTTAACTGAAGAATTAGGAAAACAAATTGATACACAAATAATTAGAAGAAAGAAAACTAAAAAAGATTAAAATAAAATTAGATATTGCTCCATCATCTTTCATAATTTATGGGTTAACCATTAATCTTTCTCGATCTTAATTCACGAATTTATCTTTGCGAAGGAATGGTAAACCTGTTCTCTCATTAATCTTAACAATAAAACCTTTTGGTAAATCACATGATTCTCCCTTATTTGGTCTATATTTGCTAAAAAAATGAAATGTTCTCTTTGAACCATTTTCTAATATAATTTCGCTCTTTTACAATATCCAATTGTTGTATCTAAATATCATATATTTATTCCTTCCATTCTATAATATATACCCTATACTCTTATATAAAATTTGCTAATGATTAACACGATTTATGAGTTAAGTTTTCTTAATCTCAACTCATTATTACCAATAGGCTCAATTTCAAACAAATCATTTGGACTAAAATGATATAAATCACAAACTTGTTTTGGAATTGTGATAACGTAGGATCCCGCGACATCTCTAAGTTTACGTTTCATATGATTATCCATATGGTTTTCCTACATAAAGTTTTTTCCCCATGTCCTTAGCATATGTATATACCCGTTGAACAGCATATATAACTACGTATCTACCTGCAAAAAAGATATTTAAAGTCAATCTTAGTCTGTTTTTTAGGGAAAAGGAGATGCACCATGGAAATTCCAGAAACATTGGAAAATAAATTAAATGCCGCATTTGTAGCTGGGCTTACCGTATTTATAATAGTCTTCTGGTTTCTCGTCATACCATCAGCATGATAGAGATTCTGACCAGATAAACATGATCTAATCGTCAAAGAAATGGCTTTTACATACAAAGCCTCTGCGCCTATCGATAGTTTTATAAAGACATATCTACGCTTCCCACATTCATGCGTTTTAAGAGATTTACACTAGATCCATTTCAGGAAGATGCTATAAATGCCATTGAGCAACATCGTTCCGTTGTGGTAAGCGCCGCTACAGGCACAGGAAAAACACTCATTGCAGATTACGTTATCGACAAGTATCTCAAGGCACACAGAAAGATTATCTACACAGCTCCGATTAAGGCATTATCCAACCAGAAGTTCAAAGATTTCAAGCAGGATTATGGATCTGAGAACATTGGCATCATGACTGGTGACACCGTAATTAACCCTAGGGCGCCAATTCTGATTATGACCACCGAGATTTATCGCAACATGCTTTTGGCACGCGATCCGCTAGTCAGCGAAATTGAATACGTAGTTTTTGATGAGATTCATTACATGAGCGATCCCGAGCGTGGTACAGTATGGGAAGAGGCTATCATCTTCAGTCCTCCACACATACGTTTCCTCTGTCTTTCGGCCACCATTCCAAATGCTGGGGAGTTTGCCTCATGGATACAAGCTATCAAAAATCATCAGGTAGAAGTGATACGTTATGCCAAACGTGCTGTTCCCCTCCATCACTTTGTATTTGAGTCACGAGCTGGGCTAACAACAGCTAAGAACCTAGCTGTAAATATGCCTAAATATGGAGATACGTTCGACAATCGTCGCAGAGGTAAGAAAAAGAAACGTCATGATTATTATCAAGCGGCTTCCCCAAAAGATGTTGTTTTTGAAATGCGTGACAAGTTGCCGGCTATCGTCTTTTCCTTTTCACGTAAAGGGTGCGAATTTGAAGCTCTGAAACTAATCAAAAATAGAGATTTTGTCTCTTCTGATGATGAATGTCACCGCATTACCGAAATTTGTCGTAAGCACTTTAATCCTGATGTGAATCGCATGAATACCACCGCAAAGCTACGTGACGTTTTGATCAAAGGCGTGGGTTTCCATCATGCAGGATTGTTGCCACAACATAAGGCTGCAGTGGAAGAGCTTTTTAGTGATGGGCTTCTAAAAGTGCTTTTCGCAACTGATACATTCTCTGTTGGAATCAACATGCCTGCAAAGACCGTTATTTTCAACGGTCTGCGAAAGTTTGACGGACGCACCTTCCGCATGATTAATTCCAAAGAATATTTCCAACTTGCCGGTCGTGCTGGCAGGCGAGGGATCGACAAGGTTGGTTATGTCGTCGCAATTATTGACGGAAGAGAAAACGATATTGGCAAATTCATTCAAATCTCTTCTGCTGACACCGAACCTATTCGCAGTCAATTCCAGTTGTCTTTCAACACCGTGCTGAACCTGATGACCCATCACGATAAGAATGAAATCGAACGACTTCTTAAGAATAATTTTGACTACTATATCCGTCGTCAGAAGAGTACACGCCAAGTACGCATAAAAGCCTCCTTTAATAATAAGCGTCGATTGCTACAGAGGATGGAATACATAACTCATGATGGCAAACTTACAGACAAGGGGTTATTTGCACGGTTCATCCATTCTAATGAATTGCTGATCAGCGAGATGTTTACAACAAACCTGTATAAACAATTGTCTGATACCGAACTTTTACAGGTCATCGCTGGCATGGTATACGAACAACGCCAGAACGATCATTTCAGTTTTCATGGAACCGGACACAGATACAAAGTATTATTAAAGAAACTTCGGGAAAACCCTTTTGTAATTAAGAAATTGAATAAACTTTCCTTGAAGCGAATGATGGCATTAGTTGGTGCGTGGAGTGAGGGCGCCAACTTTGAATATCTCCTGCAGTTTACAAATCGTAGTGAGGGAGACATCATACGTTTGTTCCGTCGCATCATTGACATGATTAATCAGATTAAACGTGCAAGTTGTGATTATGAGCTAAGAGCGCGCTTGGAAACTTGTCAACAGAAGATTGATCGTGGCTTGGTTGCTGTAGAGTTATAACATTGAAAGTATCCAGATATTTTAATTTTCATAGAATACGACATATTATACTGATCTAACATGTTTACTATAACAGTTAAAGTAAGTATAGACAGACGTAGAAAAAATAGCTTTTATTTTGGTTTATACTTTTTGTAGTTGAACCATTCCATCATTGAATACAATCCAGCGTAATTTATCGCCATTTTCAAGTTTGAGAAGTTCAACTACTTCTGAAGGAACAGTAATTCTTCTCCTAGATCCTACAATCGTTAACGCTGTATCCTTAATGCATCGTATGTCATCCAATTCAATTTTCATAAGATTCCACTGTAGATGATATTGGATTCATTCATAAATACTTTGTTATTTATTCAATGTTTGCTCTAGGCATCGAATCGATCCTTTACGGTTTAGAAACTATTTTGAACCTTTAAAAATGGTTGTAGTCCAATCTAGATAACAGGTAGTTAGAAATATGTCCGCTGTGGAGGAAGAGTACTAGAGAAGAAACACTTTTGATAACGTAAGAATCCCCATAGATATTGCATAGATAGGTATCACTAATTTCCAGATATTGTTTGGCAATACTCTTACTATATATGGGGATAATACAGCAGCAAGAAAACCACCAGTAAATATAGATGGAAGAAGTACATAATCAATGGTTACACCATATGAAGATATTAATAGGAATGCTGCTACACCTACAATGCATACAAAACCTTCTGCTAAAGAAACGATGGCGGTAGCTGTCTTTTCATAAATACCTGAGAATAACTGCCCCATCATTACGACTGGGCCATATCCACCAGCCCCTATCCCTTTATTGAAACCTGCTAAAGCTGCAAATCCAGCGAGTAATTTCGGTTTATAGGTATCTCTTACTTTTCTCTTTAACCGGATTACCCCAATAATTCCCATAAAAAGAACCAAAATTCCAACATATGCTTTTATAACATCCTTTGGAAGTTTTAGTGAATAGTAAGTAAGAATAACTGAAAAGAATATAGCAAAACAACCAATTCCTGCTATCATAAGCATAATCTTAGTTTCTTTAGTTATAGGTTTTTTAATAGAAAACTTTACATTTTGAAATTCATGATGGAAAATACCTGATGTTACTCCAGTCACCGCCTCCGAGATCAGAAGTATTGGAACCACTTGGAGAGGGTCATATCCAATAAGAAACAACAGAGGTGTCAGTCCAGTGCCAAAACCCATCCCTGCCGAAGAATCCATCATTTCAAATAGAAATGCTAATAATATGATATAAAGAATTAATTCCATTTCTACTCGCCTCCCAAGATAACAGGTCCCCTTAGCTGTGACTATAACAGAGCGGCAAAAATCAACATCATGATTAAGTAAAAGATTACCGCACCAGATACGCGTATTAAGTTATGTCTAGTAATTTTCATTCTTTCCAATGCTGTCATTTCACTATCAAGTATCTTAGCAATGCTTCCAATTTCATCCGGAAACGCATCCTTCTGTAGGTTTATTTCTTCCATTTACATCATTTTCTCCAATATTTATTAAAAATATATATAGTGTTATAGGTATTTAAAATTATTGGTAAAAAGCAAATATACAATGGTTTTATTCAAAGTAATAATGGCATAACGTGGCTATAATCAAAAATACACCATACCATAATGGTTAATAACCAATTTAAACCAAATGCTCAATCTATTAAAATATCACACAAATATCCCTTTTAGAATGCAATTATGAAATTTACCAGTATTTTTTACGTCAATGTTTCAAGATACAATATACCTAACTCGTTTATCAGCAAAAAATGCTGGGAAATAGAAACTAATTCGTCTTTACAGGTAAAAAGGGATTGGGGCAAATATTGATTCTGCCTATTTTTCTTCTGTTGGAACGCTGGGGAAGGGATTTAGTCCCCTTTTTACCAGTAAAAATTCCTAGAGCTCACCTTAAAAGAAAAATATTGTTTTGACTATGCCCGCATCGGGCATACGTGCTGAAAGTTAAATGCCCTTTTTTATCGTTAATAGTCTAGATATAAAGTTATAATAACTACTCTGGAATACTTATTTTTATTTGTGAGATGGGAGCGATGGCTGTAATAACAATAAATAATCTAACAAAAGAATTTGGAGATTTAATAGCTGTAAATAATGTCACATTATCAATTGATAAAGGACAATTATTTGGACTTCTAGGGCCAAATGGCTCTGGAAAAACAACAATGATAAAAATGCTGACAGGGCAAATCAAACCAACAAATGGAACTGCAGAACTCCTCAATATTGATGTTTTAAATGATCCTATTAAGGTCAGAGCACAAGTAGGAATAATACCTGAACAAGAAACCCCACCTAGTTTTCTCACTGCAGAAGAATATCTTGAGTTTGTAGGAAGTATCAGAAAACTAAGCAATATTAAAAAATTGTCTGATAAATGGTTCAAAATGCTTGATTTTGAAGATCAAAAAAACGCTCTTTGTAAAGATCTCTCACGTGGAACACGTCAGAAATTAATGGTTGCACAAGCATTCTTGCATGAACCACAAATAGCATTTATTGACGAACCACTGATTAACCTCGATCCAATTATTCAGAGAGTACTCAAAGATTTCTTACTTGATTATATTAAACAAGGAAACACTGTGTTTTTTTCAACACATGTTCTTGAAATCGCTGAAGAGATATGCACTCAAATTGGAATTATTGATAAAGGAAAGCTACTTCATCAAGGCCCTATAACTGAATTGAAAAAGAAAAAACAACACCTAGAAGAATTCTTTTTAAAACTTGTAAATGAAGGATAAAAACATGGTTTTTGGAATTCTTAAAATAATGATAAAAGAAGAATGGCGGCTGCATACCAGTCTATTTGGTAATCGTATGTTTGCGTTCTTTCCAATAATGATTGGTGTTGCTGCTTTTGTTGCAACATTGTTTTTACCATACGTTCAAATGATTATGACAACAAAGCAAATGGTGCAATCTGCACATTATTTGTTTATATTTTTTGGTGTCACAATAGGCTCATTTGGCCTTGCTGGAAAAGAAATAATGAATCGGCGTTTTGGCCAGGCAAGCCTTGTAGCATATTCCTCAAGAAGTCTGCCTGTGTCTGAAAGAACTATTTTTTTGAACTTTCTCATTAAAGACATAATTTATTATGTATTCCTCTGGATATTACCAATAACATTTGGGCTAATACTTGCAACTTTGTTTATTTCAATCAATACAACATCTATGCTTATTGTTTGTGTAACTTTAATTTTGTCATTTCTTATTGGCCTTTCAGTTGTCTTTTTCCTTTCAACTATCTATGCTCATTCAAGTAAGTTACTGATTGCGTTGTTAATTTTGTGCATAGTTATTTTTGTGATTTTTACAAAATACTATTCTTTTGACATGAGTACTCTATTACTTCCGTACTCAATTTTTTATAATCCATCTATTAAAAAAATATTGCTGATAATGTCTCTCATATTTGTACCATCAACTCTGGCTCTTATTTTTCTCAAAGTCGATTATCCTGAGAAAAAAAGACAGTATAAAAATTCTTTAGTGGATCTTTCTAACAAGTTTAAGTTCAGCAAATATTCTTATTATATTGCTAAGGATTTTCTTGATTTGAAAAGAAGCGAGGGTGGCCTTGGAAAAATAATTTTTTCATTTCTTTTTCCCATAGGTCTTACTTGGCTTTTTCTTTATATATTTGTAGAAATTATTCCAACTGTTAAAGCAATTATGATTTTTGCTGTGTTTTTAGGTATTGTTTCAGCATCAATATATAATATGCTTACTGCTTTTGACACATTTAATCCATATATGTTTTTACCTGTTAAGGTCTCAACAATTATTAAAAGCAAAATTATTAGCTACTTGATAATTAGCATTTTTTCTTTTGTCATACTTGTTTTTGTAGCAATTAGTATGAATCAATTGGAATGGTTTATTCCTGCTTTATGTTCATTTGTTACTATCTCTGTTTATTCTTTATCTATGACTATCTTTTTTGCAGGTCTTCATCCTACTATTTTATTTTATAATTCTAAGATTTTTGCTCAATATATTAGCACTGTTTGTCCATTGCTTTTTGTTTTTACAATTGCTTCAATATTAGATCCATTTCTCTTGCTTGCAAGTCCTCTTCTGTTAGTTCCTACATTATTTGTTCTTAAAAAAGGTTATAATAAATGGGATGGATGGAAGCCATTAAACATCTAATGGCTGAATGTCTGTTGATAAAAATTTATTTTTTAACTTTTTTTTGTTTTTCTTCCTTAATGTCGGGCTCAACTTTAAGAGTAACATGTCCAAATGCTAATGGCGGTAAGAGATGAGATAATACTTGTTCTGCAGTACAAAAGCGAACTATACCTCTTGAACTGGTTTATATCCAACTGTTTTTCCCTTTTCAGAAACTCTGTTTTGCACCATTTTTAGTTATGATATAGATAGTACATTCATCATTCTTCATTTTAATTCCCCAGAATCTCTTTTATAATTTCAATAATATCATCATATATAGTTTGTTCCAATGGAGGTTCAGGGGAAGGGATTTAGTCCCCTTTTTACCAGTAAATACCTGATTTAGTTAGGTTTTAACCTTTTTCCAGATCATTTCATAGATAAAGATTTTAGCATATTTCAGCACCGC
>RCNB010003105.1_pt1 | contig 9993 bp, 10 predicted proteins | sample 2041321 | NCBI WGS metagenome assembly RCNB01 (sample SAMN09708232, study PRJNA481090) | Marine sediment metagenome, whole genome shotgun sequencing project.
TGCAGGAACAACGACGACAACGACATCACGACGGACGTAAGAGAAGCTCGGACGACGAAGAGCAATGACGTTATCCGTAGTCAATACGGCCGTGCGTCTTCAAATGAATGGAAAAATCTGCGAGGAAGCGCGGATTGCTGTTGGTTCGATGGCCCCGAGACCTTTGCGATGCGAAAAGGCTGAGGGGATACTGAACGGCAACAGTGTAGACAAGGATCTAATCGGCAAATGTGCTGCTGAAGCGATAAAAGAGACAAGCCCGATCGATGACCAACGGGCAACGGCCTGGTATCGCAAGAAGGCGGGTGAAAAACTTGTTGCTCGGGCCTTGGCGCGCGCTGCGGGCATGGAAGAATAGAAAAGGAGGGTAACTGATCATGAAATATACATTGTCTTTTATGCTGAATGGGAGTCCGGTAGACGTGCTGGTGAAGCCTACGGACACATTGCTCGATGTGCTCCGGGAACAACTTCATGTGATGAGTCCTAAGAGAGGGTGTGACACGGGTGATTGCGGAGCGTGCACTGTTCTACTGGATGGAAAGACTGTGAGGTCGTGTTTGACCATTGCCATAACCGTGGCCGGGAAAGAAGTGAAAACGATTGAGTCATTCACCTCGAAAGAGGGGAAACTTCATCCCCTGCAAAAGGCCTTCCCTGAACATGGCGCTACCCAGTGTGGTTTCTGCACGCCTGGGATGCTTATGTCTTCCATCTCTCTCTTGGAAAAGAATCCCAAGCCGAGCCGAGAAGAAATCGTTACTGCCATCTCAGGGAATCTTTGTCGATGTGGGACTTATCACGAGGTCATTGAAGCCGTTCAAGCTGTCGCAAATGGCGAAGGAAAGGAGTAGATAAAATGGGAAAGTATATTGGACAACCAATGCCTGGTAATGATGGCTTTGGTCGTGTGACAGGGACAACTACTTACGTTGATGATATTGAATTTCCTGGTATGCTGTACATAAAGGTCCTTCGAAGCCCTGTGCACAAGGGAATTCTTCGGAATCTCGATGTCACTGCGGCCGAGAATATGCCGGGTGTCGCAGGGGTCATGACCGCGAAGGATATACCCGGTAGCAAAACATATGGACCCCCCGATCAACCGGTGTTTGTTGAAAAAAATATCCGCTTTAAGGGTGAACGTATCGCGGCGGTTGCGGCTGTCGACGAAGATACGGCCCAAGAGGCAGTCGAAAAGATCAAGCTGGATATAGAAGAGCAGGAACCCATTTTCGATCCTTTCGAAGCCATGAAGCCTGATGCGCCAAAAGTGTGTCCGGAAGGAAATTTATGGATGTTTAACAGCGGAGATCACCGTAAAGTGCGAAAAGGTGATGTGGACAAAGGCTTTGCTGAAGCAGATGAAATTGTTGAAAATACCTATCACGAAGCGTGGCATGATCACGCGGCCATGGAGCCCCATGTTTCCGTTGCTCACATCAATGCAGATGACAGATTGGAAATATACAGTGTAAGCCAAGCCCGCTGGTTTCATTTGGGACAGCTTCTCGCCGTCTTTAACCTCCCGAAAAGCAAAGTTAACCTTATTGGAGGCACCGTGGGCGGTGGATTCGGAGGGAAAAACGATATTCACTGTGACCATGTAGCGGGTCTTATGGCCCTTAAGATCCGAAAGCCGGTCAAATTTCGGATGACAAGAAAAGAGGATCTGCTTACTTCCACAAAACGTGGAGCCTATATCTATGACATGAAATCCGGCGTGAAGAAAGATGGACGGGTTACTGCCCACAAGATTCGTGTAGTCCATGACATGGGTGCATATAATACATTTGGATCGTATTCCGTGGATAAAATGAGTGTTTTTGCTGGGGGGACATACGCAGTGCCGAATGTTTGGTATGATGCTTACGCTATATTTACAAACAAGCCCGTTGCCAGTTCCATGAGAGGATATGCTATCATGAGTATGCTCTTTCCACTTGAAACCCAGATGAACATGCTTGCTGAGGCGATTGGTATGGATCCTTGGGAAATACGGTTCATCAATGCATGGCGGGAAGGTGATACCACAGCAACACAGCATAAGCTTGTCGCCGTCGGGTTAATCGAGACCATGAAGAAAACAGCAGAAATGGGAGGGATCAAACTACCTGACCATCTTATGTCCATGAATTCGAAAGGGAGGTAATAACGATGATAAAAAGAGGTGTAGGTATTGCGTGTGGGGGCCACCCGACGGGTATGCATGGAGGTGGTGATCCCAATCAGGCGATGATCAGCCTGGAAATGGATGGATCTTTTAATCTTTATATGGGCACAAGTGACATTGGCCAAGGGTGCAGAACTTCCTTCAGGCAAGTTGCAGCCGAGGAGCTGGATGCTCCGGTTGAGTCAATTATATATCTAAGTGCAGACACTGATGTGGCGCCTATGTGTCTCGGGGCCTTTGCCAGCCGAGCGATGTTCATCGGGGGAAATGCAGCAATAGCCGCCTGTAAAGACCTGAAAGAAAAAATAAAAATATTTAGCGCTCCCATGCTGGAAGTTAAGGCGGATCAGTTGGAGATTGCCGATAATAAAGTGTTTGTCAAGGCTGAGCCTGAAAAAGCAAAATCCATGGCTGAGATTGGAGGCGCTGCAAATTTTGGCGGTGCTTATCTTGTGGGAACCGGTGCATACGTACCGGCAGGAGGGCCGGAAGGTGAAATTACAGATCCGGAAACAGGGGCGCTGCCCTATCTTGCCGCCATAGCGTATACAACGTGTATCGTTGAGGTCGAGGTGGACACGGATACCGGTTTAGTAAGAGTCTTGAAAGAAACCCATGCTTACGAGATCGGCCAGGCGATTAACCCGTTAAAGTGTAAGGAGCAGATCCATGGTGGGGCTGCAATGGGCATTGGCATAGCGCTGACTGAAGCTGCTCATCCAAATTGGCCATCGACAGACTATGCTGTAGATAGCTTTGAGAGTTATGTTATGGCAACCGCGGCAGATGTGCCGCCGGAAAGTCAGTATGCGATCCTTGAAAATCCCCATCCTGACGGTCCCTTTGGTGCAAAAGGTTTTTGTGAAAGTTCAACCAATGTGCCAATTCCGGCCATCATCGCCGCCATTCACGATGCTGTAGGCGTATGGATCACCCAGTTCCCGGCAACACCTGAAACTATCCTTAAGGCCTTGGAAAAAAGGCAGTAGGCCCAAGGCATCAGGTGCAAAAACAACAGGAGCGTAAGGCACAAAAGGCGAGGATTTACTCTTGTGCCTTACACTCTGTGCTTTGTACCTATTATGGATACGTCGGAATGACGAAAACGGGACGCAAATGGACTTTTTATTACTTTATCAATTCTGTTTTTTGAAATGGGAGGGATGTTTCATCATCTAAATACAATGAGGAGGGTAACGATGGCGAAATGGAAGATTAGGTCATTGCTGTACGGCACAATCGACGTAACGAAAGATCAAATGGTGACAGGCTTAGACGTGGGGCTGGAACTTCCGGTTCCCTACCTGGGTTTTTACCTAACAGACGGTACACACAAGGTCGTGGTTGACACGGGGATTAATGCCAAATACATCGTGGATGGTAAAGCCTGGGCAGACAGACCCGCTGCCGGTGGTGAAGATTGGGTGCTCAAATCCTTGGATGAGGCGAAGGTGGCGCCCGAAGAGATCGAGATGGTCGTCTACACCCACCTACATAACGACCATGCAGGCAACTGCCACCTTTTTCCGAAGGCAAAACATGTCTTCCAAGATACGGAATGGAAAGAACTTTTGGATCCACTTCCTTCCATGAGGATTCGTGGAGACTTCGATCAAAGTCTTATTCCTGAACTCAAAGAGCTGGATTGTCAAAGGGTGGTGGGGGATGTGGAGTTGTTTGATGGTTTTGAGTTGATCCTCACCCCGGGCCATACAGCGGGGAGTCAATGCCTGCTGGTCACGACAGATGAAGGGGTTTACAATGTGGCAGGTGACACGGTGCACATACTTCCCATTGCCTTTCCGGAAATGACGGAAATGACCCTCATGGATGGTTCCACTCTTCCCATCACTCCGGCCCCAAAACATTGGGGGCCTGCCGTGCCGTCAAGTCTCGTTTATGACCATTATGCATGGTATCGATCTATTTACCGAATTAAGTCCATCCTAAGGGAACCGAGATTCTTGCTGCCAGGGCACGAACCATCTATTGTCGGAAAGACTTTCGGTTAGCCGGATGCATTGGTCGGTTTTTGCCGGTGCTCTTTCGGATCGCTGGCAGAATTGACCGCAAAAACAGTGTTTCAGGGAATTGTTAAGATTTAGAAGCCGTAGACTTCGTTTTGTGTCTACGGCTTTATTGTTATCCGAGCATTCGCAAGGCCTTATTGACCACACTTAATAAAAGCAAATGAGGGGGTGCATGATTTGTGTCCACTGCCGTTCCGGCCGGCGGTAATAAAAGGCTCCAGCGCCGTTTCTTGGACAATCATTATAGCCTCCTCATTTCTCTCTTGAACACTCAATCATAGTCTCTGTGCCCTTCTCCAGATTTCCGGCAAAATGATTAGTTCCGAGATCCATGCCAGAGGGGACAATAGCGTCTAGGGCCTCTAATATCAATAAACATTTTCTTGGCTGTATTTTCATGGCACATAGGGAAAAATAGAGAAAAATATCCTTGACAGGCGAGGGCAACTCAATTAACGTAGGGACCGACCGGTCTGCCTCTAAAAGAAAATGAAAAATCTATGAGTCTTAAAGAAAAAATTATAATGGAATCCCTAAAACTTTTTTCCCTCAAAGGTTTTCTAAGAACATCTATCAATGACATATTGGCAGCGACAAACTCCTCGAAAGGTGGATTCTATAATCATTTCAGGAGCAAAGATGATCTCTATTTCACTGTATTAAAAAAAGCGAAGAACGTGTGGAGGGAAAGAAATCTTGATGGTTTGACTGAAATTGAAAACCCAGTAGATAAGATAAAGAAACTCCTGACAAACTACAAAGATAAATATCTAAAGGATTCCATAAATTTTCCAGGCGGTTGTATTTTTGTCACGCTTTCTGTAGAACTGGACGATCAACGTCCCGATTTGGCCAGTGAACTCAAGAAAGGGTTCGACGGCCTTAAGTCCCTGATAAACCGGCTATTGGATGAGGGGAAAAAATCCGGACAGGTAAGAGAGGAATTGAATACCATGGCCATCACCGAAATGGTTTTTGCAGGTATGGTAGGCGCCTCAGTGATTTATGGGGTAGAGAAATCCGCCACTGCCTTAGACCAACGTATCGATTACCTGCTTGAAGTTTTGGATGGTTTAGCCCCCGAGTCGTAATAAGACCCAGTGCTTAGATGCGAGTTAAATGCCAAATAAATTTATCAATTGAGAAGAAAGGAGATGAATATGGATTTCAAAATGACAGAACGCGAGGAATTGCTCCGAAAAACAATTCGCGAGTATGCTGAGAAAGAGATTACACCCCACATGGACGCGATGGAGGAGACCGGTGAGTTCCCGGTAGAACTTCTCAAGAGCATGGGTGCCATGGGCATTCTGGGGGTGATCACTCCGACCGAATATGGTGGGACGGGAATGGGACATTTGGCAAGGATTATTGTTTTGGAGGAACTGGGTCGCGTTTGCCCAGCGATTCCAATGTCCATCCAAGTCCACCACATGTGTACGTATGCCCTGAGTATGTGGGGCAATGAAGGCCAGAAAAAAAAGTATCTGCCACCTTTGGCAAAAGGAGACACCCTGGGTGTAGTGGCGGTAACCGAGCCCTCTGGCGGATCGGATGTGGCCGGTATGCAGAGCACAGCCAAACTTGAGGGCGACAAGTACATTCTCAACGGCCGAAAATGCTTTGCCACAAACTCTCATGTTTCCGATACCTGGGTGATAATCGCGAGGACCGGTGAGGGTGGAAAAGGACTCTCAGCGTTTATTGTGGAAAAGGACTTTCCGGGTGCCAACCTGGGCCGTAAGGAAAACAAGGTCGGATTGCGGGGAGCCAACACGGGAGAGCTTGCGTTCCAAGATTGTGAAGTTCCCAAAGAAAACCTGTTGGGCAATGAAGGCGAGGGAATGACCATCGCCATTCGGGATATCGTGGAATGCGGTCGTCCAGGTATGGCCTCCGTGGCGCTGGGAATCTTGAATTCTGTTCTGGTGGAGGCAGTAAAGTTTGCGAATGATCGTGTATTATTTGGAAAACCTATTACAAAGCTGCAAGCGATTCAGTGGTACATTGCTGAGATCTATTCAGACCTGGAAATCGCTCGACTCTTGGCCTATAGGGTGGGGTGGATGCGAGATCAGGATATGCGTGTTGACACTGCTGGGGCCCTTGCAAAACAATGGATCTGTGAAGCGGCCGCCAGGTCGGCTCGCAAAGCAATAGAAATTCATGGAAGCTACGGTATCATGAAAGAATACCCTGTCCAAAGATTGCTTCGAGATGCGCTGGTGACGATCCCGGCGGGTGGAACTGCTGAAATCGGAAAACTTGTTCTGGCTCGTGGGGCAATGAAAGCGGGCAGCTGATGGTCATTGATCGAGTTGAATCAAGATAGTCAGATTCAATCCGGTTTGAAAACTCCCAGAAAGTTGGTTTGAACAATGCGTGTTGTCGTTTGTGTAAAACCGGTTCCCGATCCCAAGCATTGGAATCGCATTACGATTGATCCAGAGACCCTTACACTCGATCGTGAAGGAATTCCCAGTACTATTAACCCTCTCGACCGGAATGCCCTGGAAGCTGCATTGCGTCTCCGAGAATCTGAGGGCGGGGAGGTAATCGTTGTCGGAATGGCGCCCCCGGACACCCAAGCTGTGATGCGGGAAGCCCTGGCCATGGGAGCCGATCGAGCAATTCTGCTATCCGATAGAGCCTTTGCTGGATCAGACACGCTTTCCACGGCACATATTATCTCAAGTGCCATTAGAAAGCTCGGTTCCTTTGACCTTATACTTTGTGGTGATGAGACAATAGATGGTGGGACTGCGCAAGTAAGTGCACAGGTTGCGGAGTTTTTGGGCGTTCCCAATGTCATGCATGTGAGTGCGCTCGAGCTGGCTACCGACGGGCTTTTTCGGATCCGATCACAAATCGAGCACGGCTATCTATTGGTTGAAATCAAACCGCCTATGGTTGTCTCTGTAGTTAAGGAAGTTAACGAACCAAGATACGTAACATTGATGAATATCTTGGAAGCCGAGCAAAAAGATCTTCAACTATGGTCATCCAAGGAGCTTGATTTGCCTGAATCTTGGGTGGGTCTTTCAGCGTCGCCGACCGAAATGATGGGTTTCTCAGCCCCTGAAACAAAAACGAGAGCGGAGATGCTCCCGGGTGAACCGAAGCAACAGGCCACTGAATTGGCTGACCGACTTCACCGATTTGGGTTTTTCTAGGATGTGGAGATGATTGGTACAAGCGAAAGTAAGATATGGGTCTTTGTCGAGCAGCGCCAGGGGCATATGGCTGAAGTAGGTCTGGAACTGCTTGGCAAGGCCCTTACCTTGGCAAAGCAGATTGACTGGGGGGTTGCTGCAGTTCTTGTTGGGTATCAACTAAATGATCTTCCAGATCAAGTTCTATCTTACGGTGCGCACGAGGTGCTCGTGGCCGATGATCCCTTACTGACCGATTACTGCAACGAGACCTATGTGAAGGTTTTGGAAAACGCAATAAAGAAATGTCAGCCTGAAGTATTTCTCTTGGGCGCCACAGCCATGGGAACGGATCTTGGCCCCCGGCTTGCGGCCAGGTTAAGGACGGGACTATCTGCCCATTGCATTGACCTTGAAATGACTTCAGAGGGAGAGCTTTTAGCGGTGATTCCTTGGTCGGGGGGAAACTACGTTGGGCGTATCCGATGTCCACGCACACGACCTCAAATGGCAACGGTTTTGCCAGGGCTCTTCGAAATGCCACCCTCTGGGGAAGTTAAAGGGAGTAAGATTCAACTTGAGACGGTTTTGCGAGAGGAAGACATTACCTATCGGGTGGTGGAAACATGCCGTGATGAAGTCCAAGAAAGCGGTCTGGAAACAGCCGAGGTGGTTGTTGCCGGGGGCTGGGGAATTGGCAGTCAATCTGACTGGGAATATGTCAAAAAGCTCGCTTCGGAATTGAATGGAGCTGTTGGCGCGACCCGGCCACCTGTTGACGAAGGGTGGGCAGATGAAAGCCAGATGATCGGGCAGAGTGGTCGAATCGTTTCTCCTAAATTGTATATCGGTGTTGCTATCTCCGGACATATGCATCACCTGGTGGGTATTAGAGGTTCAGAAATGACGGTCGGCATAAACCAAGATCCTGAGGCCCAGATTTTTGAACACTGTGACCTTGGTTTGGTTGGAGATTTTAAGGAGATTATTCCTGCCATTATAAAATCTATTCAACAGTATTCCACCTAGCATTTGAGACGGGAGCCCCCTTTTTCATCAAAAATGATTTTTATGGCTTCAAGTTGTAAGGGTAGACAACCGGATTCTGCTCAAAAGAGCTTTTATATCCGTTCCCGGGGCAAACGTTGCCGTGTGAAGCATTTCTCATGAATACCAAATCGGCACCTTTATCTAATTACGGCTCTAAACGAACAATCAGAGATTTACAGATCTCTTGGGGAGTTTGAACGCGCCGTACCGCTTCAAAAGAGGGTAATAGAGATTTACAAGAAAGCCTACGGCTCTGAACATCCTCATGTGGCTAATAACCTTAACACTCTGGCATTACTCTATGATTCACTTGGGGACCATGCGAAAGCGGAACCCTTCCATAAAAAAGCTTTGGCAATCAGGGAGAAAACCCTTGAACCTGGCAATCTGGCTATAGCGCAAAGCCTGAATAACTTGGCGGAGAGCTACAAATCAGCAGGATATTTTGACAAGGCTTTACCCTTGTATAAGAGAGCTTTGGTGCTTCTGGAGGAGAGTATGGGCCCGGATAGCCCGTATATATTGACTGTACTAGAGAATTTAGCGATTTGTTACAAAAGCATGGGAAAGGAAAATCAAGCTCAGAAAGCTAAAGAAAGGGCAAGAATAATACGATCCAAAATGTAGATAGCATTTGCTATCTCCGGCTTTGTATCAACCTCAACTCACAATTCATTCAATAAAAATTTCCTCCCGTAAAACGTATAAAATGTTTCCCTGGGGCGTGTCAATGACAGCGAAATTTATTTCATTGGGACTGGCAACGGGCAACAACTAATTTCTGATCAAGGCTTGCCTCGATTGGGGTGACAGTCAATGAATCGGGGGCTTGTGGTTGCAGATGAATTGCAAAATCATCTTTGTTTTGCCGGGAGGACTTAACCAAGGCGTGGTATTTGTTAGCATCTCTTCGGTTTGAGCGTCTTGATGGCGCGCTAGGCCTGTAGGAGTTGAGATATTTGGATGTTACCTATATTCATAGCTGAATTGAGGCGAAAGAGATGATTGAGAATAAGAACGTGGTTTCTAGTTTTTGCTTTATATCCATGCTTTTTCTGGGTGTTGGCTCAACCCTCATTGGCGCTGCAGCAAGAAACATAGGGCTTATGCCCTTTCAGATCGGACTCATTTTATCGATCCAAAACTTCGGCTTTATGCTGGGGGTGACGGTGTCAGGAGCGCTGGCCGATACCTATGAGAAGCCAAAAATTCTATTTGTTGGAAGCATTATTCTGGCAGCATCTTTTCTTACGTTTTATGTCACAGACTCTTTTTTCCTGAATCTTGTCATCATGTTCTTCATTGGTGTCGGCATCGGTAGTTATGAGGGGGTCACAGATGCCATGTTGCTGGAAATGCAAAAGGGTAGAGAGAGTATTTATATAAATATCAACCATTTCTTTGTTACGTTTGGTGCGCTTGTGATAACGGCCTATCTCTTATTTCTCCAGATGAACTGGAGAAAATCGGTGACCCAAGCAGCTGTTGGGGTGCTTATTCTCGCCATTCTCTTCGCATTTACAAGGCAAAGTAGTGAAGGAACTGTGGTAGAAAAACTTTCTGAGAGACTCCGTTTCCTGAGAAAACA
>RCNB010003106.1_pt1 | contig 9992 bp, 7 predicted proteins | sample 2041321 | NCBI WGS metagenome assembly RCNB01 (sample SAMN09708232, study PRJNA481090) | Marine sediment metagenome, whole genome shotgun sequencing project.
TTACTTCCCTGTTCTGGATAGGTAAGACATACTCCTGGCTGCGGGACCCGGAAATGGCGGCTGAATACCTGAACCGTACGAGAAGCATGGCTGAGGAGAATAAGAATGACCTCATGGAGACAGATGCGCTTTATTGGCTGGGTGAATTAAACCGGCGGTTCCGGGAATACGAGGGTGCCATGGCGTATTATGACACAGCATATGGTATGGCAGAAGTATCTGGATCCGGGAATATGATGGCAGAGATCAATGCTTCCCAGGGGATGGTCATGTACTACCAGGGGGAATTCCTTCAGGCCATAGGCTACTATGAGAAAGCCATCGGACTTAATAATGAGCTGGGCGACATGGAAGGTGAGTCAAGCAACCTGCTCCGTCTGGCCAATGCCAATTACCAATTGGCCAGGTACGATATTGCCCTCGGTCATTATCAGCAGGCCCTGTCCATTTTTGAAAAGATCAATCATGAAGCCGGCATGATTGCCGTCCTGAATGGCATGGCGCTGATCTATTTCAGCCAGGAGCAATTTGAAAAGGCCCTTGAAACCCACCTCACATTGCTCAATATGAACCGCGCAAGGCAAAACCAGGAGGAAATTGGTAGAAGCCTGGACAATATCGGAACGGTATATAATAAGATGGCTGGAGATTCACTTATTACTATGTTCGGGGATTTTTATATGGATTCCATCAAGACAGAGCCTTCGGATAAATACCTGGACCTGTTCAGGGAAGCACTGGATTACTACGAGCAGGCCCTGGAAGTATGGGAAAAAGAAGATTACAAAGAGGGTATAAAAGGTACCCTGCATAATCTGGGCATCATCTATGTAACTGCCGGAATGCCTGATATGGCTTTACCTTACCTGCGGCGTGCCCTGACAATTGCCCAGGAATTGAATGACAGGGCGGTAGAGTCAAGCATTTACCTTCGCCTGGGACAGGTCTACCTCCTGTTTGAAAATTATGGCAGGGCCTTGGAATACCTGAACAGGTCGCTGGAACTTGCCCTGGAACTGGATACCAAGGAAACCCTGATGGAAGTTTATGAGATTTTGTCAGATCTATACAATAAACAGGGACGGTACAGGGAGGCCCTGAATTATTTCAGGCTCCATTCTGCCATCAAAGATATTTTGACCAGGAAGGAGAGACTGGATCAAATCACAGAAATGCAGGTAAAGTATGAGACTGAAGCCACTGATAAGGAAAATGCACTCCTGATGGCCGAGTCGGAACTGGCAGATACCAGGCTTCGGTGGACGAGGATCATTCTGACGATAACCATCATCGCCATTGTGATCTTTCTCATCATGGTGGTCCAGTTGATCCGCGCAAACAACCTGAAGAAAAAAGCCAACATTGAACTGGCACAGAAAAATACCCTGATCACCGAACAGAAAAGGGAGATCACAGACAGCATACAGTATGCCAGCCGGATTCAGAATGCCATGCTTCCGCCCGGCGACTATCTTGACAGCCTGCTCCCTGAGCGTTTTATTCTATTTAAGCCGCGGGACATTGTAAGTGGTGATTTTTATTATATCACGGAAAAGGACGGAAAGGTCATTTGCGTGGTAGCAGACTGCACCGGACACGGTGTGCCGGGTGCATTAATGAGTATGCTTGGAATTTCCTTCCTGAACGAGATCATCAGTAAGCATCGGGACCTGCCCCACAGCAACGAAATCCTTGAGGAACTCCGGGCCCATGTGATCAAGTCACTGCATCAGACAGGAAGGGTCGGGGAAAGCCAGGATGGCATGGACCTGGCTTTGTACATTGTCGACCTGAAGAACAGGAAGATGGAATATTCCGGGGCCAATAATTCACTCTGGCTGATCCGCGATGGTGAAATCATCGAGAAAAGGGCTGATAAAATGCCCATCGGCATCTACAGCTGGGTAGAAGATTCATTTACCAGGCATGATGTGGACCTGCAGAAGGGAGATCTGGTCTATTCATTTTCTGATGGCTATTACGACCAGTTTGGCGGTCCCAGCCAGAAAAAATTCATGATAAGGAATTTCAAGAAGATGCTGCTGAAAATCCACTCCAAATCGATGAAGGAACAGAAGATGATAATGGTTGAAACACTGGAGCAATGGATGGCAGATGCCAGCCAGGTAGATGATATCCTGGTCGTAGGCGTCAGGGTGTGATCCCAACTACCTCATCCCAAACCACATCTTAAAGGGATTTACTTTTTCCCTGCTGACAATAAGCTCTTTATCAAATGCATGGTGGAGGACTATTTTTAGCCGGCTGTTTGAATGAATGATCACATCTTTAATCCCATCTATATGAAGGGTGAAAGTACGGTTGATCCTGAAAAACTGCTCAGGATCCAGAACCTCCTCCAGCTCTTCCATCTTGAAATCAACAATGTACTCCCTGCCCTGGCCGGTAAGGATATAAACGACTCTTCCGTCAGCATAAAACAGTATGACCTGCTCCACCGGAATTGACCGGATATGGTCCCCCACCTTAACCATGAATCTTTGTTTGTAAATATGCTGGTACTGGTCAAGGACCTTTGCCAGTTCTTCCAGTTCTATCCTCTGGTTGCCACTTATCAGGTTCTCGCGTAAACTTGATAGTTTGTTCATGCTCCGGAAAAGGTCATCATAGGATACAGGCTTGAGCAGGTAATCTATGGAATTGACCCTGAAGGCCTCCAGGGCATATTCATTATAGGCGGTTGTGAATATTACCGGTTTACTGATCCTGACCTGCTTGAAAATTTCAAAACTGATACCATCCGTTAACCTGATATCCATAAAGATAAGGTCAGCAGTCTGGGCATTCCGTCCAAACCATTCCACACTCCCGGCTACTGAATCCAGCCTCTGGATGATCTCAATATCCGGATCATACCTTTTCAGCAACAACTCCAGCTTGTCTGCAGCCGGTTTTTCATCTTCAATAATGAGTACTTTCATATGTATTTGTCATCTTTAATCTTCCCTTATTTCCGGGATATGCGGCACCTTCCATTCAAACATATCCACCCCTTTATTTACCTCTAACCCAAACCCGGTATAATGGGTATAAGACCGGTTCAATCTGTTAAGATTTCCGGTCTGGACATCAGCTGGCATTAACCTGGGCCTGTTTCTGCAGCTGATCAGCACATTTTTATCATTATCCAGCGAAACATGAATGTTGACAGGAGACAATGAGCTGATAATCATATTGTTGACAATATAGAATACAATATAGCTCAATGTTCCGGGAATGATCTTTATCCCTCTGAAATCCTGGCCCTTCCTATATTCCAGGGACATGTCTTTTGCCCCTGCCCTACCCAGCAGATATACCAGGTCTTCAACAGATTTAATTTCAAGATCCATCTCAATAAATTCTCTTTGACGATTCTCCAGAAGGTAGCGGTAATGGTCAGAAAGATTCTGTATATATTTCTCAGCATCCTGAATATCTTTATGGATGAGCGATATCAATGTCTCAAGGCAATCCATTAACAAACCTGGATTCATTTCGTTCTCAAAGGTTTCAAGCTCCAGCTCCAATTGCTCTCTATGAGTTTCCTCCTGTTCCATGGATATGGCATGTAAATGACCAATCTGAATGATGCCAATATAATAAAGGTGCATCAGCATCTGAAACAGTAGCATAAGGACATTCAGGGTGATCAATTCTGTCAGAAAATGAAAGTACCCGATAATAATGATGAAGTAAACCAGGATGGTAACCGAGGTGATGGTGAGTGTAACAAGCATTACCCCGGTCAGGTATAGAAAAAGCCTGATGGCGTTCCCGCCAGTAAAGATTTCCTGTCCACTTCCCTTTTTCAAACGGAATACCGACCATTCATGGTTGAGATAGGTCAGTATGATGATAAAGAGTGCCTCCTGGCTGAAAAAGTTTTCGGCCAGCTGGTCAAGACTTCCAAAGACCATTAGCATGGCCAGGTATAATATGAGTCCCGCAATGGCAGGAAACAGTATCCTGAATACTACATTATTTATGTATAACTGTTGCTTCATCCGCTGGTATCAGAGGCAGGCTTACCGTAAAGTCCTCATCCTTTGTGATGGTAATTGGTGTATCTATTAACAGCTTGTACCGGTTTCGAATATTCTGGAGTCCGACTCCCTGTGGCCTACCCTTATCTGGCTTCTGGTAAAGATCCTTCCCAATCCTTACATGGACGGGATTGCCAATATAGTTATTCGTCACTACAAGGGTATCCCCCTCGGCAAAAACCCGGACCACGAGCGGGATCTCCTGGCTCAGCCGGTTATGTTTGATGGCATTTTCCACGAGCATCTGTATGCTGAGGGGTGGTACATAATACTTTTCAGGATTATCGGGGGACAAAATTTCGAGATAAAAGGCATTCTCAAACCTTACCTGCATGAGGTAACTGTAGTGTTCAACCAGGGCCAGTTCCCTGTCAAGTGATATAACCGGTTGTTCATAATTCTTCATAACAGAATTGTATACACTGGCCAGGTTGCGTATGAACTTTTCTGCCAGGTTGGTATCCCTGTAGACCAGGGATGAAATTGTATTCAGCGAGTTGAAGAGGAAATGCGGACTGATCTGGTTCCGTAGTGTCTCGAATCGCAGGTCCAGCTGCTGTGTCATCATCTGTTTCGCTGCCAACTGGCTTTTTTGCAGCCGGTTATAAGACCCCAGGCTATGATCAAAGACTGCAAAAACAATGGCTGTAAAGATCCCGATCACCAGGCCCTGCGCCATAAAACCCGGGTAAGACTCTCTGATCTCATACCATGAGATGTTCTGCAGGAACAGGTATTTATACAACCAGCCACATAGGACACTCATCAGGATGATCCATAATATACCGGCAGAACCAATGATCATAAAATGGTAAGACGCTCTGACAGTGGTATCGAGTGTGGATTTCAATCCGGATAACAACATGCCTCCGGAAAGGCCGGCCATGTTAACAAAGCATATCATGTAGATGAAAGCCACCCAGTCAATCTCCTGGAAGCTGAACGAGCCCCTCAGGCTGAAATGATTGTAGGCAAAATACAGGATTGCATACAGTGAACAAATGATAATGATCCTTATGGCGAATCTGCCACTCATATTTAATTGTTTACTGCCCCGGGATCAAAAATAGTGTTTTACTCATGGATTACATAATGGCATCCATGGCCCGTCTGAATTCAGCATCAGAACTTAAAGACCTGGCAGTCTCTATATACTGTTCCTTCAGCTGGCTGTTGCCTTCCTTGATCATGGGAGCCACAGTCCGGAGAACATATCCTTTCTCGCTGTTAGATGAGATCCTCCAGGCACTTTTCAGGATTCCTTCCAGGGCATAGTCCGGCAGATCACCCATCCCGGCATATTGCCTCAGCACCCTGCCATGTTCGGTGCTGCTTGAAAGGCGGTTTATGGTAGTGAAAAAGGCATCCAGAACAGGCTTCTCAGATGGTATATATGGCAGGGATGACCGCAGCACGTTGCCTATCTCGGCATTTGAGCTCATTGTCCGTGTAGTCTCATAGAAGCTTATTAGCGCTGGACTGTTGAGATGGTGCACCTCAAGCGTCTGCCTCAGAGTCCGTCCCGATTCAGAATCCGATGACAAGTCGCGGATTACGGAAAAATAGCTTTCCCTGACTTTTACTTCTTCAAGATTAATGTTTTTAATGGAGCGGAGGACAGAACCGACCTCGTAATTGGAGCTCATTTTTCGTGTACTGTTAAGAAAAGTGACCATGGCAGGTCCTTCCACTTTGTTTTTCTTTAGCAGGTCCCTCAGTACTGATCCCGCTTCTGAATTACTGCTGAGATGATCGACAGCACGGAAATAGGCCTCGAAAATTTCCGGGTCCTCCATGTCAAGTTCCCCAAGTGATCTGAGCACCCTGCCGGCCTCTGAATTGCTGCTCATCCTGGCTACGCTCTCAAACAGGGCGATCTGTGCATTCTTGGGGAGGGACTGGTGCTCAATGGTATGCCTTAGGCTGGACCCCTTTTCACTGCTGCTGCTCATCTTGCTGATACCTGTAAAATATGCATTGACAAGGGCCTGATCGCTAAAATCCAATGGCCGGTCAATGTTCCGGTAAATCCTGCCTCTTTCTGAATTGGATGAGATCCTCGATACCGCTATGAAATAAGCAGCAGCGACACTGTTTTCGTCAAGGAACAGAGCAGCATGTTCGCGAAAAAGTCTGCCGCTTTCTGAGTTCGAGGACATCTTCCCGGATATGGCATCAGCTGTTTTAATAAGTTCCTGGTCAGTAAGTTTATGGTCTGACAACAATGCTCGAAAATACTTGCCCTGAACTGAATTGCTCTTTATCTGGGAAATTTCCCCAATGAATGCATCAATACCCTGTCTGGAATAGAACCTGGTGGTGCGTCCATCGGCGTCTATCCCGCTTGATCTGACAACATCCAGCAAAACATCTGCCAGCCATTTTTTTCCTTCGGGTTCAAATGGGATTTCCTTGCGTCCCTCATAAAACTCATATGATAAATGGCCTGATCTGTCACTATTGACAAGCAACTCACGCTTGTTGCCGAAAGTCCGGTAGCCTATCTTCAGATAACCGTTCGGGGAAATACTCCTGATAGACCTGTCGTCATCACTCACATGGATCTCCCCGTCATATTTTATTTCCAGGGAGATAAATCCATTGCTGGTCTTGATATGGTGCGTTGCGGTAGCTGAGAAACATACGCTCATCAGGGCAATCTGCAGTAGCGTCAGCAATATTGGCTTTTTCATCTGATGGGTTTTTTGTATTAATGATGATACAAAAATCCATAGATCCTGTCACCAATAAAAATGAAATGTAATGAATCGTAGAATACAGGGAGTGAACCGGAAGCGCAAAAGCTTTCAGGGCAGCAATTCTTCCAGTGCCGAGTGCAGATCATCTCCCTTGAGTTTCTTCCTAATGATCACACCATCCGGATCAAGCAGAAGGTTACCGGGGATGGAGACTATACCGTACAGGGCTGCGACCTCATTAGACCAGTACTTCAGATCAGATACCTGGGTCCAGGTAAGCCCGTCATCCTTCACTGCCTTCAGCCAGTTATCCCTTGAATGATCCAGCGAGACACCAAGTATTTCAAATCCTTTATCAGCGTATTTCTCATAGGCTTTAACCACATTTGGATTCTCCGCCCGGCATGGCCCGCACCAGGCTGCCCAGAAATCGATCAGGAGATATTTACCCCTGAAGGAGGAAAGACTTACCGGGTTTCCCAGGGAATCATTCTGGGTAAAGTCCGGTGCCGGCATCCCAATGGCTACATTCTTGAGGATCTCCATTGTGCGGGAAACATTACCTACCAGGCTGGATGCCTGCAGGGACGGATCCAGTTTTGCCAGCATATCCTCGATCTCATCTGCTTCTTTCCCGTAGTGGAGATTTTGAACGATGTATGGAGCAATGTAGGAAGCTGGATTCTCATCAAGGTATGCTTGCTGATATTCCTCAACCTCATCATATACAGCATCCATTTTCTCTCCGATTTTTTTTGCTGTCTCTTCATCTCCGGCCCGTTCCGCTTCCTGGTAACTGGAATAAAGTTCCCGTGCTTTTGCATAGATCTCACTTAATGATTCCTGGAGGGTACTATACTCATCATGCACTGCTGAACCAGTAATAGCAGGCTTCCAGAGTGTATCGGCATGTGCCGTGAAACCCATCTGGCTGTTTTCAAGGAAGATCATTGCCTTGCCGCGTTTGCCGGGTACGCTGACGTAATAAACATCAGGGATCTCCACGCTTCCTGAAAATTCAAAAGAAGCATCAGGGCTTGTGACAGAATCGATCTTTACATATTCCTTATCAATTCTTTGTTCCAACAGCACAATATCTCCACTGGCAAGACCATCGATAGTACCACTTAATTTATAGCCAGGTTTTGAAGTACAGGCCGAGAGAAAAAGAACTCCTGCAATGAAATATATAATTTTTTTCATTTTGTTTCGCTTTTTTGATTGGTCGAGCAAACATAATTAAAAATCCATTCTATTAGATATTGGCAGATCCAAATACGGCTAAATAGAAAGATTTTAAAGAAGCAATCTTCTCAGTCAGGGAGGTATTCTTCGAGGATCTCCATAGCTGCATGAAAGGAGCTGATACTGCCTTCCATTACCCTCTTTTCGAGCAGCTCCAGTTTTTTGCCTATCCGGGGATTTGCATAGAAATGGGACTTCAGGGATTCATGGATGAATTCATACATCCAGTATTTGGACTGCCGGCTTCTTTTCTGAGCAAAATAACCATTTTCCCCGGCAAAACTGACATACTCCTCAACCGATTGCCAGACATCCTCTATCCCACTCTGCTCCAAGGAAGAACAGGTCAGGACCCTGGGAGTCCAGCCGGATTCGGAGGGGGGGAAAAGATGCAGTGCATTTTTATATTCCGTGCCTGCCCGTTCTGCTTTCTCTTTATTGGTCCCGTCAGCCTTTGTAATGGCTATCAGATCTGCCATCTCCATGATGCCCCTTTTGATCCCCTGCAGTTCATCCCCCGCACCGGCGAGCATGAGCAAAAGGAAAAAATCGACCATGGAATGTACCGTGGTCTCGGATTGGCCAACCCCTACGGTTTCGATAAAAATAACATCATACCCTCCCGCTTCGCATAATATGATCGTTTCACGGGTTTTCCTGGCGACCCCTCCCAGGGATCCCCCGGCTGGGGAAGGGCGGATGAAGGCATTTTCATCCGCGGCCAGGTCCTCCATCCGGGTCTTATCCCCCAGGATACTCCCTCCCGAACGCTCACTGGAAGGATCGATGGCCAGCACTGCCAGCTTCTTACCCGTAGCTGTGATACGTGTACCAAGAGATTCAATGAAAGTACTCTTTCCAACCCCCGGAACGCCTGTTATGCCAATCCTTACAGATTTTCCGGCATGTGGCAGACTGCCTTTAATGATCCCCCGGGCGAGTTCCTGGTGTTCCGGTAAAGCACTTTCGATAATGGTAATGGCCTGGCTGAGCAGGGAACGGTCACCATTGATGATACCTTCAACATATTCCCCTGCATCAAGCAGTTGTTTGCGATGCTTCCGGATCTTATTGACCGCTTCCGGATTGATGGACCCCGGTGGTTCCACTCCGGTTTTAACTTTCAGGGTTTTGTTCTGTTTCTTCCCGCCAGCCATTTTGCTTCATCAATGATGAAAAGAAATTTTTGTGTGTCCTTATATCCCGCCCCTGAAGATAGCGGGTTTTACGGACATATGGATAAAAAAGAACCAGCTGTTATATTGCCTGGTCAGTTGAATAACCTGTCCAGTATGTCCTTTACCTGTTCTTTGGACTGTATGCCTGAGGTGGCCTCAACCACTTTTCCGTTTTTATAGTAGACCGTAAAGGGCAGTCCCATGAAACCCCGGCATTCCGGAAGGCTCCTGATGACCTGGGCATCCGGGGTATTAAAGGCAAAATCCCGGAAGGCTACCCGGGGATGGCTTGATTCGAGTTCAATCATGGCCTGGTAAACCGGGATACACATGGGACCCATGCGGCCGCAACAGATCATTACATACTCATGCTCGGCAAGCAAGGAATCATATTGTTCAGCTGTCTCAACATGCTTCAGGTTGGTTTGCAGAATCATATTGGATGTATTTAACAGCCCCGGTGTTTCAGGATTGGGTTACCGTTCCTTTTACCCATAAAATACTTCTGGAATGCGCGGGGTCATTTGTGATAACAGTTATGGTCTTATTCTGTTTGCCAACCTTACCCGCACTGTTGAAGATCACCTTCATGGTTGTACTACCACCAGCCGCGACCACCCTGTCTTTGGGACTGACAGCAGTACAGCCGCAACTGGCCTTTACCTTGCGGATGATCAGGTCAGATTTCCCACTGTTGGTAATGGTGAATATATGTTCGACCTTTTCACCCTGTTTGATCTCCTGGAATTCAAATGTACTCTCACTAAAAGCTATTTTGGGAGCACTGGCCTTTTGTTCAGCCGACATGCCGGCAAAATCCTCTT
>RCNB010003108.1_pt1 | contig 9992 bp, 8 predicted proteins | sample 2041321 | NCBI WGS metagenome assembly RCNB01 (sample SAMN09708232, study PRJNA481090) | Marine sediment metagenome, whole genome shotgun sequencing project.
GGCGTGCACGATCCGTTCAGCTTTTAAAGCGTTGCAAAGTGTGTCGATCACGTGATCCTGACCGATCACTTCATCCCAGGTTTGGGGGCGCCATTTGCGGTATAGAGCTAGGGTCATGTTAAGAGTCTATCAGAGAGATTCCATGAGGTCAACCTTATGTCTTCTTTTTTTCGGTGATAGATATTATTTTTTTTGTTCTGTTCAACCTGGCGCCTTGAAATTGGTGGGAAGTAAGACCTTTATGGTATGGTGTAGGTTGAGCGTATATTACCTGCTGCATCTCGCAGTGTCACCTCTTCGCCAGAATGCCAGACCGGACTATTCAGACCACCGTACAGGTCCACCACGGAGTTAGCGCCAGAGCGCGTGTGCACATAGACAGCACCGTTTTTGTAAAGCACCAACTCAGGTACCTGGGGGAAAATATAAATGCCACCCTCCTGATTTTCTAAGCGCCAGCCGCTGAGCGAGAGCTCGCCATCACCATGATGCTTGAGGAGCACGCTCTCCGTTTCCAAATCACCGGCGCCGATCACGCTGTCTATGACCACGCTCCCTTTGGGGTGAACGGGTATTCGCAGAACTTCTCCCTCTCCCAGGGGCTGTGATTGAGTGAAACCGTTAATAGCGATCAACTCTTCCGCATTCATGTCATATTCTTCTGCGATGCTCTCAAAAGTATCCCCCGACACTACCTGGTAAACGAAAAAGGACTCTGTGGGCGTGGCTTCTGGGAGGAGATCATTCTCGGGACGTGGGGTGGCGCTGGCGGCTGCTGGATTGAGATCAATCCCGCGGATGGTGGAGATTAAACTGCCCCCCAGCGTGTTGTGTGTGCGTTCCCATGCCACCAGAATCGTGAGAATCGTGCATGCGGAGACCAGCACATTTATCATCAGGTAATAGAGCAAGCGCTTCCAACCCTTCATGTTGTACTCTCCACGGGAAATGATAGCATATTTTTTAATTGACGTGTGGTGATTTTAAAAATACAATGTAGGGACTTTAAGTAAGACTGCTTTTGGATGGAGCGTGAAACGAACGCGCTCGCATCTATGGCATTTTGCACACAGGATAAAGCGTATGCCTTATATCATTGACGGTCACAATTTGATCCCAAAAATACCCGGCATCTCCCTGGATGAAATCGATGATGAGAATCAGTTGATAGAGCTGTTGCAAGAGTTCTGCCGCCGGGAGCGAAAGCGGGTGGAAGTATACTTCGATAACGCTCCACCGGGCGGGGCGCGGGCGCGTAATTTTGGCTCCGTAACCGCCAGGTTTGTCCGCCAGGGGAGTACTGCGGATGACGCTATTAGTGCAAAGTTGGATCGCCTGGGGGGTTCAGCGCGCAATTACACGGTGGTTAGTTCTGACCATGCCGTACAAGCCGCAGGGCGCGCTAAAAGGGCTCGGGTTCTCTCGTCTGAAGAGTTTGCCGTTTACTTGACAAGCGTTCATTCTAATGAAGGACAGGAGCAGGGTGAGGGTACAGAGGCAAATCTCAGCCCACAGGAGTTGGAAGATTGGCTGCAGATTTTTAATTCGAGGGAGGAGGGAGAGATTGAGAGTTAATATTCGGACAAACTCAGTCAGCGATTTCTAATTCATTTCTAATGCCATTTAGACCAAAATGGGGTATATTTATGCCGCCGACACCTGCACTCCCATTTATTGGTATAACAGGTGTCGTGTCATCGGTAAGCTATCAGCACGTACTCTGTGTTGGGCTTCTGGTGACCCTCCTTAAATTGCCGGGCGTGCCCCCCCCACGTCCGGTGATTTTATTTATTCCTGCGGGGTTTGGCGGCTGAATACCACCAGAGTCTGGTCATCGGAGAGAGAGTCAGCGTTAATAAACGAACTTACGGATTGGTCAATCGTCTCCAGGACGATCTTGGCGAGATTTGATGTGCCCTCAAGCTCATTAGGAGCATGTTGGTGTACGTCCTGGATTGCAGCGCTCAAACGATCTTCGCCATAGATTTGACCGCCTGGGGAAAAGGCTTCGGTAATGCCATCGGTATACAATATCAGGCAGTCGCCGTGCTCCAGCAGGGCAGTTTTGCCCTTAATCTGGTACCCATCCATCACACCCAGCGCCATGCCTCCTCTCTCTAGAAGTTCTAATTCGTCCGATCTAAAGTGCAGTATTAGAGGTAGATTGTGCCCGGCATTTGCATACTTGAATTCACCGGTTTCAAGGCACAAGACGCCGTACACCATGGTGACAAACATGCCTTTTTGGGCATCGGGAAGAATTATCTCGTTTACATATTCCAAAACTTTGGCTGGGTCATCAAACTGCTGTACAGTTTCACGAACCAGAGAGCGTATCATGGACATAAATAAAGCGGCTGGCATCCCTTTGTCAGCCACGTCGGCAATGATCACCCCCAGACGCTTGTTGGGAAGCTCAAAAATGTCGTAAAAATCGCCGCCAACCTGGCGCGCTGTTCGCCACAGGACTTCATAATCCCAGCCGTGCAAATCGGGTAATCTGCGGGGCAAGAACATCTTTTGAATCTCGCGCGCATACTGCATTTCGCGCTCCAAACGCTCACGTTCAACCATTACTTGCTGCAGGTGGTCGTTTTGAATCGCCATAGCAGCTTGCTGGGAGATTCCAGTGATGATTTCTAAGCGCTTCTCGCGCGTCTGCCAGATGGAGTCACGACTGTAATGGCTTTCAACAGGAGCTGGGTGCCTCTCTTCAACCAGGAGAGCCCCGAGGACATCTTCTTTCACGGACAGTGGGAAAGCAATCAGCAGGCGATCTTTACTTTCAAGCAATTCGTTGGTTTTTTTGATGTTAGATGCATCATACCTGCTCCACACCTCGGTAACGCTGCTGGATTCTTCCTCAGTGGGGGAAAGTGGGGCGGCTAACACTTCATCCCCTTTTTGGACGGCATCTAGAAGCGGGAATTCAGCGGGAGTGACCGTGTTTACATCCTCTGCGGCAGGAGGGAAACCGTAGGCTTCCCCAAGATGGAAGGTTGAGCTGGCTTTATCAAATAAATATATAGCTGCACGCTCTACACCTACTAAAATCGGGGTGATGCGAACAATAGATCCCAGGATCTCATTCAGGTCCTGGGCGCTGACAACCGCCTGGGCAACCTGCAGCAGTGCTACTGAAAGGTAGGCTTCTTCCTTTTGAGATTTAAGCAAGCGTATATTCTCTACTGCGGTCGCTGTCTGGTTAGCAATCCCCTGGACAACTGGGAGAGTCTCATCAAAGAATGGTTCCAATCCCTTACCGGGTTGACTCCCGGTCGGTTCGCTGCTGTAGTGGATCAAGAATGCCCCCAAAATTTCATTATGTGTCATGAGCGGCACCAGAACGAACAACTCGGAATTGGGGGGATGTTGGTCACCTTCATCAGCGTAGAAAATGCCGTACAGGGATGCGTCATCTTCATCCAGGCTGAGGATCACGGGCTGGCGTTCTGTGATCAGTTGGTCCAGAGCTGGGACATCGCCGGGAGCGAAGCGCCAGTGCTCAAAGTCGGTTTGCTGCGCAGTGGTCAGTCCCGAAGCCGCGGCGGGCATAAATGTCCCATCGTCATCTAACAAATAAAGGAGACCCCCCTTTACTCCAGCCAACATGGGTGTGAAATCAATAACAGTGGTCAGCAGATCATTCAAATTAGTCAGTGACTGGAGCGTTTCTGAGACCTGCAGCAGCATTGTAGATATCCATGCTTGCTCGTAGGCGGCTTCATAGAGGCGTGCGTTTCCAATAGCTACCGCAGCATAATTTGCAAAAGTAGTCGTCAATGCCCGCGCTCCACCCCCATACCTCCCTGGAGTACGGTGGGCTAAGGTGAGCACACCCAGTTCCTGTTCGCCAACTCGCAGCGGCGCGGTTATAGCGGAATAATTGGGCGGGAAGGCCAGGACAGCTCCCAGCGGTTCGTAAGGTGACTGCGGGGTACGGACTATAGGGTGACCAGCTCCGATGGCTTCCTCAAGCCATGTGGATGTAGGTTGTGGCTTTCCTGTCAGTTCATATTGGGCATATAGTTGTTCTATCTCTTCCGGGCTCGAGCCCAGATACCTTTCAAGAGCCTCGCTGCCCATGCCGTGGACTGCAGCAAGGCGTAGGGGCGGTCTGTCTAAAAGCGAGTCTGCTGGAGTGTTTTCATCCAACAGCCAGATTGCCGCCACGTCCAGCGGCAATAAACGCTCCAGTTCAGTGAGAGCTGATTCAAGGATAACATCCAGGTCTACGTCTTCGGAAAGCAGCCCGGCAACTTCGCTCAAGCTATCGGCTGCCTGGCGGCGCCATTGTTCCGAGTGATATAAAGCCGCATTGCGCATCGCGATCGCGATGTTATCCGCCAGTGCTTCGAACACAAAGCGGTCTTCATCATCAAAGGCATACCGGTGATCGCTCTGGACATCAAGCACCCCCAAAACTGTTTCGTCAAAGATCACGGGTACTGCCAGCTCGGAGAGGGTCTCGTCGGGCGATAAGCCTGAGGAACGGTAGCGTGGCTCTAACTCCACATCGTTTGCCAATACGGTCTCAGCATGTCGTGCAATCCAGGGGATGATGCCCTCTGGATCACCAATATCGTAAACAAGGTCTCCTTTTAGAAACTCCTGGCTATACGAGCCGCTGCCAGCTTTGTAAACAATATTGTGGTGCTCCGGTTGTACAGCGAACAGGTGCACAAATGGGTACCCGAACCGTTTTTGGATCAGGGTTACCACTTTGGTGAACAGTTCATCCTTGTCTAAGATCGAAGTGATCGCTCTGCTCACCTCTGAGATCGTCGCCAGATGGTCAGTGTGACGTTGTAAGGCGCTGTACATGCGCGCGCCTTCAACAGCCACAGCGATATTCCCTGCCAGAGCTCTCAAAGTGAGCATGTCAGTTTCTTGAAAACACTGTGGTTGGTCGCTTTGAATGTCAAGCACGCCGAGCACGCGCTCTTCGATCTTTAACGGTAGTGTAACTTCAGAACGAGTCTCCGGAAGCATTTCTTCATCCAGATAGCTAGCTTCGAGGCGGACATCGTTTGCCACCAGTTCCTGCCCGGTCAGGGCGACGTGACCGATAATGCCCTCCCCCAGTCGGATTGCTAAGGCAGGCGCACGCATCTCTCCAGAAGCACCTTCATTGGGGGTGTCGTTCGAGCGTACCGGACCAGCGCTGGCTCGGAATCGCAAGACATCCTGCCCGGGTTCCAGTGTGAATATGGCTGTGTAATAGAAATTAAAGCTGTGCTGGATTAGTTTTACAACCCGGCGGGAAAGCTCGTCCAGATCACGCAGGTTGACGATTTCGGCGCTTACCTGGCGCACCAGGGATAGTTGCTCTAAGTGCCAGCTTTCGTTCAATCTGTACTCTTCTTACGCTTTATCATTGTGAGGACGTTGCATTCACCCTCCCCCTCCGATTTTGGAATGAAGTTAAAGCTGACTTCATCCATGAGTTGACGGATAAAAAATACGCCTAAGCCTCCGATCATGCGATCATCGAGATCAGATTCCAAATCGGGCTCAGGCACTTCTAATGGATTAAAAGGTTGACCACAATCTATCAGGGTGATCGTAAGACCTTCGTCATTGGTTTGGCATGAACACTCAACCTCTTCCCGGCACTCTCCACCGTATGCGTGTTCGATGATGTTGGTAAAACCTTCATCAACTGCCATTTTGACGGCGAATATCTCATCTGGCTCAAAACCACACGCTTCAGCTTGCCGGGCGGCGAACTCTCGTACTTCGTCGAGGCTTTTGAATTGAGCGGGGAAAGTTGCCGATTGTGTTGATTTTTTTGGTGCTACATTCGCCTGCTCTCGAGTTAAGTTTATATTCGGATTTTTTTCGGTCATAGCTTGGGCTGCTGCCGGTTATCCCCGTTATTTATATTAAAACAAACCGACGGCATCGGTGTCATTTTCGGTGATCTTGAAAAGAGGAATGAAGCCCGCCAAATCCAAAGCGGTGTACACACGCTCGGGAACTGCAGACAAGACGAGTTCGCCGCGGTTGAGCTTTTTGCATTTTTTTTGTGTGCTGATGAGCACACGTAGACCGGCGCTGGATATAAATTCAACGTCGCTCATGTTCAATACGATTTTATAGTGACCCGCGTTGATAATCTCTTCCAAAGCCTTGTCCAGATCGGGAGCCGTATAACTGTCCACACGCCCGTTTGCTTTGACCAGATCACAGCTCTTATATTGGGTTGTTGTGATTTCCATCGGCGAACCTCCGTGTTGCTAGTATTAGGAGAAAAATTATTGATGCCAGTGATTATATCACGAGGGGCATATTAATGGGATAAAAACTATCGGCTTTATGGTGTGATCAATCCTGAAGCAGTTCCTGCACGCGGGGATTATCTGCGTATACGCCGCGGTACTCGTATGGAAGCAATGCGGCAATGTGGCACATAATCTCATTGGTGTTTTGTTTTAATGCCTCGTGCCGGTCTTTCCCATGAATTGGAGGCAAGGTGAATGGTCTCCCGAAACTAACGATCACGGGGACACGCCGCAAGCGCAGCAAATGGGCTTTCACGTTCTTGTCCAGTGTGCCAATCGTCGCTTCAGGCAAGAGCGGTAAACCGGTCTTGGATGCGAGATAACTGGCTCCTTCACGACCTTCTTGCAAAGTTCCATCCGGGCTGCGTGTGCCCTCTGGGGCTATGACCAGCACGCCGCCTTCCTGCAGACGTTTGAGAATGATGCGCAGGGCATTGAAGTCACTGTTGTAGCGGTCTACCCAAACAACATTCAGATGCTTGCCGAGCCAGCGCGCAAGAGCATAACGCGTGTGTTTCTTTGCTACCAGCATGATAACGTCTGAGCGGTCCAATAAGTAGTAAGCCAGGGGTCCTTCGAGTACGCCAATATGATTGCCAACAGCGATCAGGCTTCCGGATTGGGGGATATTTTCAATACCGTGGACCTCTAATCGAGTTATCAGAGGAATAAACAGTTTGAGGAGTAAGAGGATGATTTTATATGTCATGGATAGGTAACTGCTGGTTCAGAGTTTGGACGCTTGGTTTAAGATCGAGATCATCGATCAATTTGTCCAGTTCAGTTACGCTCAGGGGTCTGCCTTTATCAGAATAAGCCGTCAGCACTGCCTCCATCAGGTTGACACCGAACGAGCGCCCTTCATAGCGCGGGGTAGTGGTGATCACCGTGGTCACGCCGCGCTCACGCAGGAGTTCAATATCATCATTGGTTGTTGTATTGGTCAGGACGGTTTTGCCGCTCAGGTCTTCAGGTGAATATTTTCGAATATAGTGCATATCTCCGGCGATCAAATCGGCGGCTTCCCAGTAGCGGTCGAATTTTGGCTGTACCCCCTCTTCCTTAGCTCCGGGTGGGTAGAGCATCGAGATGGGCAGGTAGCCGGCGACCGGCAGCAGCAGTCGCGCCAGCCGCTTGAAATTCTCCAAGCCGCGCACAGGAAATGGAAGCCCGAATAGGAACATTAAATCGCCGATAAAAACCTCGTCGGCGATCCGGCTAACAGCGGTGATCAAACCGATGCGGTCGGTGCCAAAGGGGATGAAAGCCGTGTTGAAGTGAGGTATGCCCCCCAGGGCGGGCTGTGCTAGTTCAAAGGCGCGCCCCTCTAAAGCGTATTTGAGCAGCCTGCCATCCACCAGAGGCGTTTTATGCACGTCTTGAACTAATTTCAAACCCGCATGAACCGGGTAGTCGCGCCCGTCGAGGCGCACATACAGATCAATACCGCCCACACTCAACGCGTCGACTTTCCCATCTAATTCTGAGAAGAGTCGCCGCGCAGCGTCCCCATTCCCTCCCGTACCGATGCGCTCGACGCAGATCGGCATTCCGTTGAGGTCTACGGTAACCTTTTTGTCGCGGGTGGGGCTTCCCAGGCTTACGCTGACGGCGCGTTTAATTTGATCGTGCATAAGTATGCATATTATATATCTTAAATGGGGATGGGGTGGGTGAAAAATCGCCTCTGGTAATTATTACACGATTACCTGCGCAGGTTTTTATAAACTGAAATCGGTTGGTGGTTATGACGAATGTTAAATCGACCGGGTTGACGAACATTTTTTGCTTAAGGGGCTATCCCAAAAGAACATAAATCTTCTTCCCAGTAGGGGTTGTCTAATAAGTTGTAGGGCGGATATCCCTATCCGCCGAGTCGTTGGTTAAACAATTCACTATTGGCAGGTAAGGATACCTGCCTACGAAGTCTGTAGGGGACTGTCATGCTTTTAGGACTGCCCCCCACAGCTTGTTAGACAGCACCTACTCCAAACCAGCTACGGCGGCTCCAACGCCGCTGTTCACCCGGTTACCTTTCATCAGCCGGGCGTGGGGGCCCGGCCAGCTAGATATACGTGTGGGTACCTGGTCGGTTGAATAATAGCGCGAGACAGCTTATTAGACAGCCCCCTGATATAATCCGGGATATATATCCCGAATATAATCTCGGATACAATCCCGGATATAATCCAGGTAATTAAAATTCATATATCTAATGAAGGAGCAGCTATTATGAAATACCGACAGTTTGGACGAACAGGGTGGATGGTCAGCGAGATCGGTTACGGGATGTGGGGCATGGCAGGTTGGACAGAGTCGGACGACGCCCAGTCGCTTGGCTCATTACAGCTCGCCGTCGATCTGGGGTGCAATTTTTTCGACACAGCCTGGGCCTACGGCGACGGTCACAGCGAGGATCTATTGGGACAGATCGTGCGCGCCAACCCCGACAAGGTGCTTTACACAGCCACAAAGATTCCGCCCAAAAATGCCATGTGGCCCAGCAGGAGCGAGTACAGCCTGGGTGATTGTTTCCCACCCGACCATATCGAGGAATATGTACATGCCAGCCTGAAGAACGCCGGTCTGGAAAGCTTCGACCTCATCCAGTTCCACACCTGGGAAGATTCGTGGCTGGAAGACGACCGCTGGGTTAAAAAGATGGATGAACTGCGCGTTCAGGGATTGGTCCATGCCTTCGGAATCAGCATCAACCGATGGGAGCCGTGGAACGGCGTCAAAGCTGTCCGCAGCGGGCTGGTCGATGCGGTGCAGGTGATCTACAATATCTTTGACCAGAATCCGGAAGACGAGCTCTTCCCCGCTTGTTTGGAGATGGATGTGGCGGTGATCGCGCGCGTACCTTTCGACGAGGGTACCCTCACGGGCAGCTTATCCCTGGACAGCACGTGGTCGGAAGATGATTGGCGCAACACCTATTTTGTGCCCGAGAATTTGAAGTCCAGCGTGGAGCACGCAGAAAGGTTGAAGCCCTTTATTCCGGGTGACATGACCATGCCCGAAATGGCATTACGCTTTATCCTTAATAATCCCGCAGTCAGCACAATCATACCCGGGATGCGCAAACCAGGGCATGTGAGAGACAATATAGCCTGTAGTGATGCCGGAGCGCTCCCAGAAGGACTGCGCAATGAACTGCGGGTGCACCGCTGGGACCGTCAGCCGACGGAATGGTCGCAATAGGCTCTTAGTTTGAATAGAACTGAATAACGCCCCACTTGCCGTCATACAGCCAGTCGGGGTCTTTCCCCCCCACGACTTCTGCCTGTCCCGGTTTTATACCGATCAGGCAGTTTGATTTAAACACCCTCATCAAAGCCAGTGGAGCAGGTATGTAGGTCAAAATATCCTCCAGTGGCGTAGTGAAGGGCCAATGGCGGTCCCCCATCCAGCGCCGGTAGTTGAGGTCGCCTTTGCTGAAGATCAGGTCCGATATTTGTAGCTCGTTTTTCAAGGCAGACGGCATCTCCCAGCCGCTGAGGGGAAAAGTCCAATAGAAATCGTCCTTCAGGATGAGGCTGCCGTTCTGGATGTTACAAAAAAGCCGCTGGGCTAAGTCGCGAACTTGCTGGTCGTGAGCTTTCTTCAAGTAGTCCAGCATCGATAGTACGTCGCCAGTGGTGGCATCCGAAACATAGGTGGGGAAGGGTTTGGTGTGCAGATGGACGACCCTGGCTATCTCGTACC
>RCNB010003109.1_pt1 | contig 9992 bp, 11 predicted proteins | sample 2041321 | NCBI WGS metagenome assembly RCNB01 (sample SAMN09708232, study PRJNA481090) | Marine sediment metagenome, whole genome shotgun sequencing project.
GTTTCTAAAACAATGTTTTTGAGATCAATTTCGCTTAAAAAACGATCTATTCCTCCATTCTTAAAAGTCACCACTCCCCCAATACCAAGTTTCATATTAAAAGAAATTGCTCTATGCGCTTGTTCTAAGCTACCCGTAAAACAATGAAAAATACCATGTAACTTATCATCCTTGACATCTTCAAGAACTTCAAAAATTTCATCAAAAGCATCACGACAATGAATTACGATAGGTAATTGATATTTTTTCGCCCACTGAATCTGTATTTTGAATGCTTCTTGTTGTTGCTTTAAAAAACTTTTATCCCAGTACAAATCAATCCCAATCTCACCAACACCATAAAATTTTCTTTTGGCCAACCATGACTCTACATGAGCAAGTTCTTCTAAATAATTATCTTTCACACTGGTAGGGTGCAAACCCATCATTAAATAAACGTACTCAGGATATTTTTCTTCTAAGTTCAACATTGATTCAGTATATGAAGAGTCTATCGCTGGAATAAAAAAACGAGAAACCCCCAAATCAATTGCTTTTTGCATAACCAACGCCCTATCTTCATTAAATTGTTCTGAATATAAATGTGTATGTGTATCGGTAATTACCATTATAAAATTTAAGTGAACAAAGATAACCAATCTCATAAGTTATAAATTGTATGAGCTTCATTATATTTAACCTTTGAAAAATGTCTGTATGAAAATATATCATAATAACCGTTGCAGAAAGAGCCGTGAAGGTTTGGCTATATTAGAAGCATCAAATCAATCTTTTGAAATCGTCAACTACTTAGAAAATCCACCTTCAAAAAAAGAGCTGACAGGGATACTACGCATGCTTGGACTTCAACCGATAGAATTAATACGTAAAAATGAAGTGATATGGAAAGAAAATTTTAAAGGCAAAACACTTACAGATGTCGCAATTATAAACGCAATGCTAGAATATCCCAAACTCATAGAACGCCCTATAGTTATTAAAAATAATAAAGCCGTGATTGGCAGGCCTCCTGAAAAAATAAAAGAAATCCTATAGTAAACTAGTGGTTTTTAGGTAGTAAAATACCCATAAACCACTATATTATTTTCGAACTTTAAACAGTAATTTCGCCAACACAAATCATCAACTTGAAAAGAATTATCATACTTCTTACAATTTTCTTTTGTACTCAACTTATTTGTGGGCAAGTTATTTCTTTGGATAATACAATCATAATATCCGGTACGGTAATCGACGCAAAGACGAAACTCCCTTTAGAGTTTGCTACTGTTTCATTTCTACGTGCTGGACAAGATAAAATGACAGGTACTACATCAGATCTAAACGGAGGGTTCAAAATGAAAATCGACGCTGGTATTTATAGTATGCAAATTGATTTTCTATCGTATGATACCTACATATTTAAACGTAGACTTATCACTAAGAATTTAGATCTAGGCATCATCGGTTTAAAATCAGATATTGTTTTAAATGAAGTACAAGTCAACGCTGAAAAAAAACTGCTAGAATTTGAACTTAATAAGAAAATTTATAATGCTTCAGCCGATATCGCTAATAGAGGTGGAAACGGATTAGACGTTTTAAGTAATACGCCCTCTGTGCGAGTAGATGCTGAAGGAAATATTAACATAAGAGGTAGTCATGCAACTATATTGATTGATGGTAAGCCCCAATTCAATCTTGATAATAATACTGATTTTTTACAAGCAATACCTTCAAGCAGTATCGATAAAGTAGAAATTATTACACGTTCAGCGAAGTATAGCGCAGAAGGTGGTGGAGCCATTTTAAATATCGTTACTAAGAAAAGAAAAGATAGTGGTTTTAGTGGTTCAATTAGGCTTCATACTGGGATTCCTGATCATCATGGATTTTCAACTTTCTTAAATAAAACTACCGAAAAATTAAACTTATACTCTACAATAAGTTATGTGAATGAGAATAACATTAAAGAAAGCAATTTAGATCAACCCTTACTCGGTTTATTTCAAGATATCAATGAAGATAGGTTTCGAAATACTGTGTTATTCAATCTTGGAAGTGATTATTATTTGAATGAAAACAATACGCTATCCGCCTCCTTTTTAATCAATCAAAATAATAAGAACAATGTGTTTAAAATCAGTGAAAATAATTTTGATAGAAATACAGATAATAGCGATGATTTTTTAAAGTATGAAGCTAGTCTAGGCTATGTGAGTAAACTCGATACTCTCGGACAAAAACTAAGTATTGATTTTAAGTATGATGGTACGTTAGGCGATGCAAAAGAAGCTATTTTAGAATCTTATACTGCTAGCCCCATTAATATTTTACAACGATCTGTGAAAGATCAGGAATTAAACACCATTTCAACTCAATTAGATTATACCCTACCCCTTTCTAAAAATAAAAACTTGGAGTTAGGCTATAAAGGTACTTTTAGAAAATATGAGAACATATTTAAAGTAGAACAATTTGATGATGCTTTGAATGACTATACAACGATCAATAATTTAGACGATGGCTTTAAGTACGATGAAAATGTACATGCCTTTTACGGGCTCTACAATGCTGAGCTAGGTAGTTTTTCTTATTCTTTAGGACTTAGAACTGAAATAAGTAATGTTACCACTTCCTTGCAAAGCTCGAATGCTATTACCAAAAACTATACAGATCTATTTCCGTCTCTATCAATGGCCTATGAAATTAACGATACTCGTTTTATTTCTCTTAACTATAGTCGATCAATTGATCGACCAGATGTACCGCAACTGAATCCGTTTATTTCTTATGCTGATGAGCGTTTTCAAACAATCGGCAATACAAATTTGAATCCTTATTATACGAACTATGCGGAACTCGTATTTGATCAAAGTTTTGAAAAGGTAACTTTATCTTCTGCGCTCTTCTTGAATTATAAAAAAGATCAATTTTTATCCATTATTGAAAACTCAGGTCAGGTAGCTAATAATGGAGATCAAATATTCAAAAGAACCTTTATAAATAGCGGTGACAATAAGGTCATAGGCTTAGATTTAGATATTTACTATACGCCACTAAGAGGACTTCGTTTAAACGGATATTTGAGCGCATATCGGCAAGAAATAACGAATGCTATTGACCCCATTTACAACAATACAAATACAGTATGGTTTACGCAGAGTAATGCATTAATATCACTCCCTGAAGATTTTAAAATAAATCTTTCTTATGTTTATCAATCTCCGGTAGATTATGGTGCTGCAAAATTAGAGGCTATTAATTTTTCTAGCGCAACTATAACCAAAGACCTATTTCAGAAAAAGGCATCGTTAACTTTCAAGGCTGTAGATATTTTTAGGTCTAGACGCTTTTCATATCAGTCGTTTGAAGCAAACACACGTACCAACTACGAGTGGTTTTATCAAAATCAATATAAACTGTCATTTATTTACCGCTTTAATCAAAAAAGTAATAGTAAAAATGATAGAAGCAAAGATATCAATAAGGATGATTTAGAAGATAAGCAAGATAAAAAGTTCTAAAGTAAAAAAGAAAGTCAAATGACTTTCTTTTTTTATATCTGTAAGTATTACTTCTTATTTTTCTTTGCGGCTCGTTTTAATTTCCATTCTTCAAAAGCTGAACCTAAAACCCAGTAAGGAATAACGAAGGTTAATAAAAAAATCATTAACCAAAATCCCATTGTAAGTACCGATAAAAAGATTAAAAAACCAAAAAATTGTGTAATTTCCATGTGAAGATTTCTTCCGTTATTTAAAGCAAAAATAAACATATTTTTTATTTTGCCGATATTTTATCAGTTTTTTTTCTACAAATTAATTTAACGCTTATTTAACGAATCACCTGAAAAATACATGACTATGTAAACATATCTTTGCTACGGTGTTAAATATTTTCAGGTATAATACGAAAGGTGACTTTGAAGATGAAAATTTCGATGCTGAACGCCAGCTGATTTATGAGATTAAAAATAAAGTCACATTGCTAGGTAATTTTAATCTAACATTCACATATCGCTTCAATCAACAGAAAAAAAGTGATGATCAAATCAGAGGTAATGATGGTGGAGGGAGCGAAGAATTTAGAAGTTAAAATAGTTTTTTAAAAAAAATAAAATATACAAAATAGAGTTATACATTTACACGTTTAACAGAAGTAATGGGAAAGGAAACCAAAACACAAAAAAAATCGAGATTAAAACTGCTTCATCAGTATTATTCATATACTGGTTTTTATGGTTTTGTAGGTAAAAGTATTAAAAATGCGATTGTTCCTTTGTTACTTATTATTCTGGTTATTTTTTTATTTAACGCATATATCTATAATATTAATCATGGCCTGCAAAGAATAACAGAAATTTTTGCCACTGAATATATTTTAGTTATCTTTTTCTTATCAGAGTCTTTTTTAGGATTAATTCCGCCAGAAATATTCATTGCTTGGTCTAAAAAAACGACGCATCCCATTTTATTCTTGGGGCTGTTAGCTAGTCTGTCTTATATTGGAGGTATCATCTCATTTTTTATTGGAAAGACAGCGTTACGCATCACTGCTCTAAAGAGTTACTTAGAAAATAAAATGTCTAAACATTTGAAGAATACCAAAAAATGGGGTGGTTTTTTAATTGTTACTGGGGCACTTCTACCCATTCCATTCTCTATTACATGTATGACGGCCGGTATGATAAAGTATCCGTTAAAGGGTGTTTTAAGCTTTGGTTTATTCCGTTTCCTGCGATTTGCTTTATATGCTTTTGCAATTTTTCAAATTGTTGATTAAAATCAGTTAATCTGATATAGCTATTTTGTAACTTTGAGTCTTACAAAATCACTCCACAATGAAATACAGAATAGAAAAAGATACCATGGGTAATGTCGAGGTCCCTGCCGATAAATATTGGGGCGCTCAAACAGAACGTTCTCGTAATAACTTTAAGATTGGAACACCTGCCTCTATGCCCTTAGAAATTGTTTATGGTTTTGCCTATTTAAAGAAAGCTGCTGCCTATACAAATTGTGAACTAGGTGTTTTATCAGAAGACAAACGTAATTTGATTGCAAGCGTTTGCGATGAAATACTTGTCGGAAAACATGATGATCAATTTCCATTAGTCATTTGGCAAACAGGCTCTGGAACACAGAGTAATATGAATGTCAATGAGGTGATTGCAAACCGTGCACATGAAATAGCTGGTTTAATTATTGGTGAAGGTGATAAAACAATTCAACCAAACGATGATGTTAATAAATCACAGTCTTCTAACGACACATTTCCTACAGGTATGCATATTGCATGTTATAAGATGATTGTAGAAACAACCCTTCCTGGACTTGAAAAATTAAGAGATACACTACAAAAAAAATCACAGGACTTTAAAAATATAGTTAAAATTGGTCGTACACATTTAATGGATGCGACACCTTTAACTGTAGGGCAAGAATTTTCTGGTTATGTATCTCAACTAAATCATGGAATGAAGGCTATAAAAAATACTTTAGCCCATCTTTCTGAACTAGCATTAGGTGGTACTGCCGTTGGTACTGGGTTAAATACACCTGCCGGTTATGATGTTTTAGTTGCAGCCTATATTGCTAAATTTACTGGCTTGCCTTTTATCACAGCCGAAAATAAGTTTGAAGCCTTAGCTGCGCATGATGCCATTGTAGAATCACACGGAGCTCTAAAACAACTTGCTGTATCTCTAAATAAAATAGCCAACGATATCCGGATGATGGCTTCAGGGCCTCGTTCTGGTATTGGTGAATTGATTATTCCGGCCAATGAACCCGGCTCTTCTATTATGCCAGGTAAAGTGAATCCTACACAAGCTGAAGCACTCACCATGGTATGTGCTCAAGTCATGGGTAATGACGTCGCCATAACCGTAGGTGGTACACAAGGACATTATGAATTAAACGTCTTCAAACCGATGATGGCCGCTAATTTATTACAGTCTGCGAGATTACTTGGTGATGCCTGTGTTTCTTTTAATGATAATTGTGCAGGTGGTATTGAACCAAATACGAAAGTGATAAATGAGCTATTAAATAATTCTTTAATGCTTGTAACGGCTTTGAATACAAAAATTGGGTATTATAAAGCAGCTGAAATTGCAAATACAGCACATCAAAACGGAACTACTTTAAAAGTAGAAGCCGTTCGGCTCGGTTATGTTACAAGCGAACAATATGATGAATGGGTAAAACCAGAAGACATGATTGGAGGTCTTAAATAGAAAATAGTTGTTAGGACTTAAAAAATTTCAACTATACGACGCTCGTTTAACCACAAAAAATTAGAAATAAACCCAAAAATATGTGCAACGCTTTCAATAAAAAATTCTTAGATGAAGCTGCTAAGGCCCAGCAGTATAATGAAGATACATCCAAATCAGATGCATATTTCATGAAAGAAGCTGTAAAGGTTGCTATCAAAGGAATGAATGATGGTGACGGTGGCCCTTTTGGCTGTATTGTTGTTAAAAATGGTAAAATTATTGGTAGCGGTAATAATCAAGTGACTTCTACCAACGATCCAACGGCGCATGCAGAAATTACTGCTATTCGCGATGCTTGTAAAACGCTCAATGACTTTCAATTAGAAGATTGTATTATTTATACTTCCTGTGAGCCGTGCCCCATGTGTTTAGGCGCTATTTATTGGGCAAGACCTAAGAAAGTGTATTATGGAAGTAACCAACAAGATGCAGCCGATATTGGATTTGACGATGAATTCATCTATAAAGAAATACCGCTTCCCTATGAAAAACGCAGCATCCCATTTGAGCAATGCTCGCGTGATATTGCCTTAGAACCTTTCAAGAAATGGTCGGCAAAAGAAGATAAAATAGCATATTAGTGGCTTCCTGACACTAAATTATCATTAAATCTATTAATGGTAAATAAATCTGGAACAACGATAAAGCATTTATTCAAGTCAGCTTTTCGGTAGGTTTCATAATCATAAACAGAACCGCTGCGGTCTATATTTCTAAAATCTATCGTAAATAGATTCCTTTCAATATTTTCTTGATTCACTATTCGAAATTTAAACTCGGTAAGCGACAAATAGTGCGATGGTAAATCTCCAGAAAAATCATAGATAATTTTTGGAGTACCGGCTGTATAGATACTTAAAGGAGTCTTTTTTGAGTCAGCGATCTCGTTATCTTGTTGCGCAAACCCAGTAAAATGTATGACAAGGAAACAAATGACAATGAAATTTCTTAACATAATCTTATATATACTCAAATATAACAAAACTATTTCAATCCTAAATTTCCTTGGTTTCTAACGGCTTCTAAATAGTCTAAATAGTTGTTATATTCTTCTAGTTTAGAGATTGAATTTTTATTCTTTTTGAATGGCGAAAAACTCTTTTTTCTTTTTCTCTCTTTCGGTTCTAGCTTTGCGGGGTCAGTGTATTTTTCCATGTTTAGCGAAATTGATTTTAATATGATAACGCAAAACAACAGTTAGTTATTATAGATAACGCTCTTTAATCACTTGAAAATGATGTACTAAATGGCCTGAAATAACATAACCTAACGCTCTAACTGACATCTGATTATCGCTTGCAATACCCACCCTTAAGAGCTCCTTTTGTCCAAAACTTTTAAATAACAATACGGTTGATTTTCGCGTCATTTCGAGCTCTTCTAATAATTCATAAAAATCTCTAGTATTGGCTTCAAAAACTGCCACATAATCGTCTTGTTCAAAGCCACCTAATTCTGTAGCATCATTCCTCGCGAAGCGCAATGCTCTGTAGGTAAAAACACGTTCACTATCTATAAGGTGCTGAATTAATTCTTTTATACTCCATTTACCCTCGGCATAGCGATACTCATGCTTATTTACAGGTATCTCAGAAAGTGTACTCAAAAAAATAGTCAAGGTATCTTCTAAATTCTCAACAATGGTTTTGCCATTACTATAGACTTGATCAATATATACCTTATAATAATGATGATATTCATTCTGGTTTAATTGTGACATATTTAAATTATATTTACTTCGAATATACCTTATAAATGCGAATACTCATTAAAAATATCAAAGAGTTACTTCAGGTTCGTGAAGCGAATATTACTAAAGTTTCTGGCAGCGAGATGCAAAAGTTACCTACGCTGAAAAATGCTTATTTACTTATTGAAAATGAACTGATTATCGATTTTGGACTTATGGATGGCCTTAACGGGATAACTGCCGATAAGACCATTGATGCTACTGGTAAACTGGTTTTACCAGCTTGGTGTGATAGTCATACACATATTGTATATGCGGGTCATAGAGAAGATGAATTTATTGACCGAATAAAAGGATTGTCATATGAGGAAATAGCAGCAAAAGGAGGTGGAATTTTGAATTCGGCAAAAAAACTACAAGCGACTTCAGAAGCGGAAATTTATAGGCAGTCAGCAAAACGTCTTGAAGAAATAATGGCACTAGGAACGGGAGCTGTAGAGATAAAATCTGGATATGGCCTAACACTTGAAGCTGAGTTAAAAATGCTACGCATTGTAAAAAAATTAGCAGCTAATTTTCCTGTTTCGATTAAAGCTACGTTTTTGGGTGCGCATGCATTTCCAAATGAATTTAAAAATGATAAAGATTTATATATACAATTGATTATCAATGAAATGATTCCAGAAGTTGCTAGTCAAAAATTAGCGGAATTTATTGATGTTTTTTGTGAAACCAATTACTTTACAATTGCACAAACCGATGCTATATTAACTGCTGCTAAAAAATACGGTTTGATCCCTAAAATTCATGTAAATCAATTTACAAGTATTGGTGGTGTTCAATTAGGTGTTAGACAACATGCCTTATCTGTTGATCATTTAGAGGTCATGACCGAAGATGATATACACGTATTGAAAGATTCAGAAACGATGCCTGTTGCACTTCCCTCCTGTTCCTATTTTTTAGGAATTCCGTATACACCCGCAAGAAAAATAATAGATGCTGGTTTACCGCTTGCCATAGCAACCGATTATAATCCAGGTTCAACACCTAGCGGTAATATGAACTTTGTACTGAGTACTGCATGTATTAAAATGAAAATGACACCCGAAGAAGCTATCAATTCCGCTACTATTAATGGCGCTTATGCCATGAATTTGTCTAAGACACACGGCAGTATCACTAAAGGGAAAAAAGCAAATTTAATTATCACCAAAGAAATTCCATCGTACGGGTTCTTACCCTATGCCTTTGGGAGTAATTTAATTGATGAAGTCATCATAAATGGCATTTCAATTGATTGAGTTGCTTTAATCATGCTTTAGCTCTCAATTCTTAATAAAAAAAGAGGCCTAAGCCTCTCTTTTTTGTTTGTGTATATTAAAAATTATTTCGTAATCTCCAATAATTCGACTTCAAAAATTAATGACTCAAAGGGTTTAATTGGCCCTCCAGGTCTAGAATTAGCACCATAAGCCAAGTCTTGAGGAATGAAAAATTTATATTTCGATCCTACATTCATTAAATATAAACCTTCTGAAAAACCTTTTACAAACTGATTTGCACCCATTACAATAGGTTCTCCTTTGTCTACAGAACTATCAAACACTTTCCCATCTAAAGAAGTACCGTGATAATGAATTTTTACCTGAGAAGTTGCTGCCGGTTTTTCACCGTTACCTTCTTTCATGATTACATATTGCAAACCGCTTGCGGTCGTTTTTACGCCATCCTTCGATTTATTTTCAGCTAAGAAGTCTTCGCCTGCTTTTTTCACTTCCGCAAACTCAATTTCAGCTTTTTTAGATGCTTCTTCTTGTGCCTGTTGCTGCTGTGCTACTTGTCTTTTTTGAAAAAAAGCACTCAACATAGTATTCAAATCGACGTCCTTTAATAAGACATCGGTAGAATCAGCTCCATTTTGAAAACCTTGAATGAATAATTCTTTATTTATATCATCAAAATTTAATTTTAATTGAGTTGACATATTCAACCCCAAAGCATAACTAACTGTATCTACTTCACTTTTTAATTCTTTTT
>RCNB010003111.1_pt1 | contig 9990 bp, 9 predicted proteins | sample 2041321 | NCBI WGS metagenome assembly RCNB01 (sample SAMN09708232, study PRJNA481090) | Marine sediment metagenome, whole genome shotgun sequencing project.
TGGTGTTATAATTCATAAAAATTTTTAAACATATCATTATGGACTTAAAAGAAATTCAAAACCTAATTAAATTCGTGGCCAAATCGGGAGCAAATGAAGTTAAGTTGGAAATGGGTGATGTCAAGATAACAATCAAGACAGGATCTGAAAGACATGAAACTAATTATTTTCAGCAAGCCGCACCGGTGTCTATGCCTGTTCAGGTTCAGCCTGAAATGCAAGCTAGCCCATCAGCAGTTGATGCTGTTCCAGCTGAAGCAAACAGCGCTGATGAGACTTCAAAATATATTGAAATTAAATCGCCAATCATCGGTACCTTATACCGAAAACCGTCACCTGATAAGCCTGTTTTTGTCAAAGTAGGAGATACTATCGAGGCTGGTGATACGGTATGTGTCATAGAAGCTATGAAATTATTCAATGAAGTGGAATCGGAAGTTTCAGGAAAAATCGTGAAGGTTTTAATTGAAGACTCCTCACCTGTTGAATTTGATCAGCCATTATTCTTGATTGATCCTTCCTAGAAATAAGCTATCACAATGATGATAGAGTAATATTTTATCAGTGATTCAGTATTAATGTAATTTGATTAAATTATGTTTAAAAAAATATTAATAGCAAACCGAGGCGAAATTGCGCTCCGTGTAATACGAACCTGTCGTGAGATGGGAATCAGTTCAGTAGCTGTATATTCTACTGCGGATGCGGAAAGTTTACACGTTCGATTTGCAGATGAAGCGGTTTGTATTGGACCTCCCTCAAGTGCAGACTCTTATTTAAAGATCTCAAATATTATTGCAGCAGCAGAAATTACAAATGCTGATGCAATTCATCCTGGTTATGGGTTTTTATCTGAAAACGCACGTTTTTCTAAAATTTGTGAAGAACATGGAATAAAATTCATAGGTGCTACCGAAGATATGATTAACCTCATGGGTGATAAAGCTTCCGCAAAGGAAACCATGAAAAAAGCAGGAGTTCCTACTATACCGGGATCTCAAGGTATTATGGCGTCTTTTCAAGTGGCTGTAAAAACGGCTGAAAAAGTCGGATATCCAGTTATGCTTAAGGCTACAGCTGGTGGTGGTGGAAAAGGGATGAGAGCTTGCTGGAAACCGGAAGAACTCCAGGATGCCTGGGATTCTGCAAGGCAAGAAGCAAAAGCTGCTTTTGGAAATGACGCTATGTACATGGAAAAACTTATTGAAGAACCAAGACATATTGAAATTCAAATTATCGGAGATTCTAGAGGTAAAGCCTGTCATTTATCTGAAAGAGATTGTTCTATTCAAAGAAGACATCAAAAGCTTACAGAGGAAACACCATCGCCATTCATGACCGATGAGCTTAGAGAAAAGATGGGTAAAGCTGCTGTTCTAGCTTCTGAATTTATCAAATATGAAGGTGCTGGAACAATTGAATTCTTAGTTGATAAACACAGGAATTTCTATTTCATGGAAATGAACACAAGAATTCAAGTAGAACATCCAATTACCGAACAGGTTATTTCTAATTTCGACCTTATTTGCGAACAAATCAAAGTTGCTGCAGGCGTTCCTATAATTGGGATTAATTATTACCCAACACAACATTCGATCGAATGCAGAATTAATGCGGAGGATCCACACAATAATTTTAGACCTTCACCTGGTACAATTACTATTTTTCATGCTCCTGGAGGTCATGGAGTTAGGCTAGACACGCATGTTTATGCAGGATATACCATTCCGCCAAATTACGACTCAATGATCGCTAAGTTGATCATTACAGCGCAATCTAGAGAAGAAGCTATATCAAAAATGAAAAGGGCTTTAGATGAGTTTGTGATTGAAGGTGTTAAAACAACTATTCCTTTCCACAGACAATTAATGGAAGATCCACGTTATGTGTCTGGAAACTATACAACTGCTTTTATGGATGATTTTGTGATGCAAGGAGATTAAAGAATAACAAATAATAAGTGTTTGTAAAAAAAGATATGATGATTTCATATCTTTTTTTTTATTTTTATTCCTGATAGCAAGTGAAAGTCTATTTTTGATATTAATTTGTAAGGAGTTTTATGAAAGAGCAAACTGTTAAAATTGATGGAATTGATAAATTGATCCTAAATCAGCTTATGGAAGATGCCCGAACCCCAATTCTAAGCATAGCAAGGAAGGTTGGCATATCAGGAGCAGCAATACATCAGCGACTGAGAAAACTGGAAGGATCTGGTCTTATATCCGGTTCCAAATTCATGATCAACCCAAAAGTTTTAGGCTTTAAGACGCTCGCATTTGTCGGAATTTTTCTCGATAGTTCAAGCAAATACAAAGAGGCAACAAAAAGGCTTAAAGAAATAGATGAGGTAATTGAAAGTCATTATACGACAGGAAATTATGCCATTTTTGTTAAAATACTATGCCGAGATAATGAGCATTTGATGCAGGTACTAAATCATGAAATCCAAAACATTAAGGGTGTGGCCCGCACGGAAACTTTTATATCTTTAGATCAGCAAATCGACAGACAGATGAAGATTTGAAGAGGCAAATGGGGTAATGAAACAATGAATAAATAGTATTGCTAAGTAAAAATTCACAAAACTCTTCTACCTTGAATCAAACCTCAATTAATAATCTATTATTTTACAACAGTATTTTGTAATTGTTTAGTAGACTCCCGCTTTATCAATTTTGTTTCTAAAGTAATAATTTTAGGAGCTTTTGGTTTTTTGTTTTTTATCGCTATAATTTCTTCATAAAGCTGTTGAAACGCAGTTGTCCCCATTTGGTATCCGGGTTGGTCTATAGTTGTTAAAGAAGGAGAAATTACGGATGACATAAACCAATTACTAAACCCGATGATGCTCATGTCTTCAGGGATTTTAATACCTTGTTTATTAAATTCGGTAATGGCACCTATAGCTACTAGGTCAGTGTTGATAAAAATGCCATCTACATCATCATGATCTTTTAATAATTGTTTTGCATTATTCTTACCCTCCTCAAAACTCATATCACCGCATTCACATATATAAACCAAAGATGGATCATAGGATATATCATTATCCAACAATGCTTTTCTATAACCAAGAAATCTATCAATCGAATTTTGAGGTGTAAGTGCGCCTCTAAAATGAGCAATGCGCTTACAGCCGGTATCTATTAAATATTGAGTCGCTAAATAGGCCGCATTGCGATCGTCAATTATAACTTTTGAACAATTAACTATTTTGGCAATTTTATCAAACATAACCAGAGGTTTATTTAAGGCTATAACTTCTTTTAAGTGATCAAAATTAGAAGTGTTGTTTGCCAGAGAAATAAGAATCCCGTCAACGCGTTGACTCAAAATTAAGTCTATTTGTTTTTTTTCTAACTCATATGATTCATTTGATTGAAGTATGATAACCAAATACCCTTCTTTTTCAGCCTGTGCAACAATACCTTTGATAACGTTCGAAAAAAAGTGATGGACAATTTCAGGAATGATTAAACCGATAGTTTTTGATTCACTTGTCCTTAAATTAACCGCAAAAGTATTAGGCTTGTAATTTAGTTCTTTGGCTAATTCCTTTACTCTTTCCTTAGTTTTTTCACTAACATCAGAATAATCTTTTAAGGCTTTAGAAACAGTAGCCACAGAAATACTTAAACTTTCGGCGATTTGTTTTAAAGTAACTGGTTTCATTAAATCGTTTTATCTAATACAAGGTAACAAAAAACCGAAAACGTTTTCGTTAAAATCGAAAACGTTTTCGATAAAAAAAAAGAAGTCTCGAACTATATATAAATGTAAATTGCTTGACAATTACCATATTGGTCAAATTGTTCTTAGTGAAATGGATTCGTTTTTCTAAACAATGTGGTTATTTTCAAATAGATTTTAAATCAGTAAAAAAATATGAAGGTTGGTAAGGTAAGACTCAGTTTTTGGCAAATATTAAACATGAATGTAGGATTTCTAGGCATTCAATTTAGTTTTGGTTTACAACAAACAGCCGTTAATCCCATATTTTCTTTTTTAGGCGCACACCATGAAGACTTACCATTGCTCAATTTGGCAGGTCCTGTTACTGGACTTCTGATACAACCAATAATTGGGGCTATTTCTGATAAAACATGGTCTCCTCGTTGGGGCAGAAGAAAACCTTTCTTTTTATTAGGGGCAATTTTAGGAAGCCTCTGTTTGTTTGCTTTTCCATTTAGTCCTAGTTTGTGGTTTGCAGTTGGTTTACTATGGATATTAGATGCTGCTAATAATACGGCGATGGAACCTTATAGAGCCTTTGTAGGGGATAAACTAAACGACAGTCAGTTAACTTTTGGGTATCAAATGCAGAGTTTATTTGTTGGAGCGGGTATCGTTATGGCCAATGCCTCCTTGTTCTTATTTCAAGATTGGTTCAGTGAACCAGTAGTTGAGGGTAGTTTGTGTGTAGAAGCGGCTGTTACAAGTATTCCTAAATGGGTCTATTATTCATTCTTTTTAGGGGCGATAACTTCTGTCGCGACTATTTTATGGTCAGTAATAAAGACACCTGAAATTCCGCCATCAAATGAAGAATTATTAGAGATAAGGAAGAGTAAAGAGCAACCCCTGATTGCAAGAATTTTAGAACCTATTAAAGATATTACTCGTTCTATAGGTAGTATGCCGAAACTCATGAAGCAGTTGTCTCTGGTTTATTTTTTTCAATGGTATGCTTTATTTATTTACTGGCAGTTTATAGCTCCAATGTTAAAGTCAAGTTTACTAGGGGTAAGTAATCAAGATATTGTCAAGTTTGAAGGGATTATGGACAGTTGTAAGGCGGGTGAAACCGTTAGTCAAATAGATATGTCTTTCGCGCAAAATATTCAATCTTTGTCAGAACAAGCCTTAAGTCAGGCGGCTTTAATGAATGGCACCTATAATTTTGTAACCATGATAGTAGCTTTGCTTATGGTTCCATTAGCAGCTAAATATGGTAATAAAAAAATATATGTAATCAGTTTATTTTTTGCTGCCATTGCTATGTTGAGTATGCCGTTTATCCACGATAAATGGGTTTTGTTGGCACCAATGGTATTGCTTGGAATTGGCTGGGCAGCAATGATGGGAATTCCTTATGCAATGGTTTCCAGAGTAATACCTGAAGAAAAAAGAGGGCTTTACATGGGTATTGTCAATATGATGATTGTCATTCCGATGCTTATACAAACCGTTTCCTTTGGCCCGATAATTAAAAATTTATTAAATAATAGTGCTGTTAATGCCATCATATTTGGTGGTGTATTTTTCACTATTGCCGGTGTTTTGGCTACAAGATTAGAATCTGCAACAATTATTAAAGAGGATTAGATCAGTGGAAAAGGAAATTATTTTTAAGAAAAGCTTAAAAAACATAGATATCCTGTGTGTTGGAGAAATTCTAATTGATTTTATCGGGCATCAATCGGGAGCTAAAATTAGTAATACCAGTGATTATCATAGATATTTAGGAGGTTCTCCCGCAAATGTTGCCTTAAATTCGGCTAGATTGGGAATAAAATCTGTCATTGTATCCACAATTGGAGATGACGGTTTTGGAGAATATATTATTAATAAACTTAACGAAGAAGGCATTAACTCTGATTATATCAAGAAGATGGATGGAAGACAGACCAGTGTGATTTTTGTTTCCAGAACAGATGAAACCCCGGATTTCATTCCTTTTCGAAAAGCTGATTATTTTATTACTGAGGATCAAATTTCAAAAGAGACACTTTTAAAGACAAACATCTTTCATACAACTTGTTTTGCGCTAAGTAAAGATCCCGCACAGTCTACGATTTTAAAAAAGGCAGAAGAGGCCTATAAATTAGGATGCAAATTAAGTATTGATGTCAACTATGCCAAAAAACTATGGGAAAGCCGCGAAAATGCGCTTAGTGTAATAAAGTCATATTGCAAATTTAATCCCTTAGTTAAGATTAGCGAAGACGATATGTTTAGGCTTTTTGAAAGACACTTACCTCATCTTGATATTTTTGAATTTTTCCATTCACAGGGGGTAGAAACAGTTTGTTTGACCCTGGGTAGCAATGGTGTGAAACTATCTCAAAAGAGAAAAAAAGTTATAGAATTACCTGCTATTAAAATTGATAAAATATTGGATGCAACCGGAGCCGGAGATGCATTTTGGTCTGGTTTTTTATTTGCTTATATTAATAAAAAGTCAATGATTGAGAGTTTAGAAGTGGCATTGAAGTTAGCCGCTTTAAAACTTCAAAATGTGGGTAGATTACCGGATAACATCAATATTTTATCTAAACTTTTATAGAAAACGCCATTCATTCTCATGAAGACAGGTATTAATACAATTTCAAATGGAGTAATGCTTAACGCATATCCGGATAGTATTGGTGAAAATTTAAGTGACACGGTACAAATGCTTAAAAGACCAGAATTTAAGAATGTTTTCTCTTTTTTCTATGTCTTGCCAACAATATTTAATAGTGATCTCGACAGAGGTTTTTCAGTTATAGATTATAATCTAAACGAAGACTTAGTTTCAAAAGAAGATTTAAAAGCATTGGAAGAGCTCAATATTATGTTGAAGTTTGACATTGTTTTAAATCATTTATCAGTGGCTTCTCCTCAATTCAAAGACTTGTTGAAAAAAGGAGCACAATCACAATACAAAGACTTTTTTATTAATTGGAATTCCTTTTGGGATGGTCATGGAGTAAAAAATGAAGAAGGCATAGTAATTCCAAAGAAAGAATTTCTCAATAAATTATTTATGAGAAAATCTGGTCTTCCAATATTGAAAGTTCAATTTCCAGATGGCTCGGAGCAGCCATATTGGAATACCTTCTATCAGGAAATAACTCATCAAGAGATTCATGTTGATGATTTAAAGGGCATAAAAGGGCTAAGTCCTGAAGCTGCTGAATTGATTTGTGAAAAAGTAAAGTTTGCTTTTGAACAAAATCTGAATGTATCTTCATTGGATTTTAATGAATATCACAAATACAAAAAAGACATACTTCAAATAATATATAAAAAGAGGTCTTATTTAGGGCAAATGGATGTGAATGCAAAGTCTGCACTGGTTTGGGAATTTTATGAAGAAACACTTTCTAAACTTAAAGATTTTGGATGTAAAATACTAAGATTAGATGCCTTCGCTTATCTGCATAAAGAAATTGGACAATCTAATTTTTTTAATAAACCTGGAACTTGGAATTACCTGGAGCGAATTCAACAAATAGCTAAGAAGAATGATTTACTGCTTTTACCGGAAATTCACACAGAATATGGATTTGGGTTGCATGATGAAGTAGCCAGAGAAGGTTACCCAATTTATGATTTTTTTCTGCCAGGTCTAATAATTCACACGCTTGAAAACGGGAATGGAAAAGCCCTTGTTACCTGGGCAAAAGAAATTATTAGTAAAGGTTATAAAACCATAAATATGTTGGGTTGTCATGATGGAATACCCGTGTTAGATTTAAAAGGGAAAGAAGTAAATGGCATTTATAACAATGGTTTGTTAGAAGATAATGAGATTGAAGCCATCATGAATACAATTATGCAACGTGGAGGTCGTGTTAAGAATCTTTATGATCCATCAGGAAAAAAAATTTCGTATTATCAAGTAAATGCAACATTTTTTAGTGCTTTAGGAGAAGATGAACAAAAATTATTATTGGCCAGAGCCATTCAACTGTTTATGCCCGGAATACCGCAAGTTTGGTATTTAGATATTTTTGCAGGAAAAAATAATTATGACGCTGCCAATGAAGGTGGAAGCGCAGGGCATAAAGAAATTAATCGCACCACTTTATCAAATGAAGCTATTCTAAGGGGTCTTAAAAAAGATATTGTGATGAATCAGCTAAAATTAATGCGCTTACGAAACACTTCTAAAGCCTTTACAGGTATCATTAAAGTCAATGATATTTCTGAAAATGAACTAGATATAACATGGTCTTCGGAAGATGATTTTGCCCATTTAAATGCAAATCTTGAGACATTTCATTTTTCTGTTAACTATACGGAATCAGGAAGAATTAAAACAATGAAATATTGATTCACTTGAACCTTTTTTGCGAATCTTACTTACCTAACAAATAATTATTTTCTTCCTGAATTTAGCTTCTGCTATTATAAATATTGACATAATATAAAAGTGTGGCAATTGAACCAAGTGCTGCAACTACATAGGTTCTGGCCGCCCATTTTAAGGCATCCTTAGCGGCATCATGTTCTGTATTTGTTAGCATCTTCTTTTCTTCCAACCAGGCTAGAGCTCTATTACTTGCATCATATTCAACAGGAAGGGTGACAATTGAGAAAACCACCGTTGCAGCAAATAATAGAATCCCTAAAAGCAGTAATTGAGGAAAGGCTTCTACTGTAAATATTCCGGCGATAAGTAAAATTGAAGCAAATTTAGAGGAGATGCCAACAGCAGGAACAAGTCTTGATCTCAGTTGAAGCCAGGCATAACTTTTGGCATGTTGTACAGCATGTCCACATTCATGAGCAGCGACAGCAGCCGCCGCAGCATTTCTTTCAGAAAAGACAGCTTCACTGAGGTTAATAGTCTTGTTTTGAGGATTATAATGGTCAGTTAATCTACCAGGTGTGGATATGACTTTGACATCATAAATGTTATTATCTGATAGCATTTTTTCAGCAATTTCTTTACCGCTCAAACCATTTTGTAAATGTAGATGAGAGTACTTTTTGAATTTATTTTTTAACCTGCTTTGAACAAGCATTCCCAATAAACCAATAACAATAATCAATAAAAAAGAAGCACTCATATAAATTTTTTCTTAAGTTTTAATTAATACTTTTATATCAAAAAGCATGCTAATTATTTTTTATGAAAAATAAAGTACCAGACATACTCTTAATCTATACAGGAGGAACCATTGGAATGGTGAAGGATTATAAGTCAAACGCCCTCAAACCTTTTGATTTTGAGAATATCAAAGTAAAGATTCCAGAGTTAAAATTGTTAGACTGCAAGATAGAAACCACGTCTTTTCCGGACCCTATTGATTCATCGGATATGTCTCCCGAATATTGGATAAAGATTGCTGAGATTATCGAAAAGCGATATGAGGATATTGATGGGTTTGTTGTTCTTACCGGGACTGACACCATGTCATATACTTCTTCGGCCTTGAGTTTCATCCTTGAAAACTTAAGTAAGCCAGTGATATTCACTGGTTCTCAATTACCAATTGGAGATTTGAGAACGGATGCAAAGGAAAATCTGATCACTGCAATTCAAGTGGCAGCCGCTCGTGAAAACGGGCAGGCGATAATACAAGAAGTAGGTCTTTATTTTGAGTATAAATTGTATAGAGCTAACCGGACAACCAAGGTGAGTTCTGAACAGTTTGAAGCCTTTGAGTCAGCAAATTACCCTCATTTAGGAGAGAGTGGAGTACATTTGAATTTTCATGAGTCAAACTTGATCAGAGCGGATAAGTCAAAGTCATTAGTTCTTCAAAAGAATTTAAGCGCTAAGGTGGTTATATTAAAACTATTTCCGGGAATAAGTGAAAGTATAGTTTCTCATATTTTAAATTGCCCTGACCTTGCTGGAGTCATTTTAGAGACTTATGGAGCCGGTAATGCACTTACAGCTAATTGGTTTTCCGAATTACTTATAAGAACTATCGAGAAAGAAATACCTATCATCAATGTTACGCAATGCATAAGTGGAGGTGTAATGATGGGGCACTACGAGACTAGTGTTCATTTGAAAAAGATTGGAGTTATAAGTGGAAAAAACATTACAACGGAATCTGCTATTGCTAAATTAAAGTTGCTTTTAGGGAAGAAGATGCCGTTTAAAAAATTTAAAATTGAATTTGAGACATCAATTCGTGGAGAAATGAACTAGTTTTAGTTTAAAAGTTTTTACAAGTAAATATTTTTTTGTTACTTGCTGCTCATATAAAATTTTGACATTTTGGAGAGGTGGCCGAGTGGCTTAAGGCGCACGCTTGGAAAGCG
>RCNB010003112.1_pt1 | contig 9989 bp, 8 predicted proteins | sample 2041321 | NCBI WGS metagenome assembly RCNB01 (sample SAMN09708232, study PRJNA481090) | Marine sediment metagenome, whole genome shotgun sequencing project.
CCGGTAATTCCCTCCAGAATGTCTATGCTTACGAAAAAAATAAACAACGATCGCGGAGTTTGTTTTTATTGTGGCCAATGTTCTCGTTCCTGCCAGGTTTATGCCGATTTTTCTTCAGGTTCCTGTTTAATTTTTCCTGCTCAAAAAAGTGGAGGCCAGGTAGACCTCTATGTGAATTCTGTGGTACGGGAAGTAACTACGAATGAAGAAGGAAAAGCTACCGGGGTCTCATATATTAGTAAGGACGACCGCAAAGAATACCAGCTAAAAGGAAAGGTAGTAGTATTGGCGGCTTCTGCCTGTAGTTCTGCACGGATTCTACTGAATTCAAAAAGCAAACAACATCCTAATGGGCTTGGAAACAGTAGCAATGTTGTTGGGAAGTATCTTCATGACTCTACCGGAAGCAGCCGGGCCGGATTTATTCCTGGTCTGATGAATCGGAAAGTATACAATGAAGACGGTGTAGGCGGAATGCATGTTTATACACCCTGGTGGCTTGATAACAAGAATTTGGATTTCCCCCGGGGGTATCATATTGAGGTCTGGGGAGGAATGCGAATGCCTAATTATGGCTTTGGATTTAACGCAAATGAGTTTAATAAATTTTTTAACTTACCAACCGGAGGTTATGGCGAAAGTCTGCGTAAGGACGTTAAAAAATATTATGGATCTGTTCTGGGTTTTGGAGGTCGAGGAGAGGCAGTTGCAAGAGAAGATAACTATTGTGAAATAGACCCGACGACTGTGGATCAATTCGGTATTCCGGTACTTCGTTTCAATTATAAATGGTCAGATTTTGAAAGAAATCAGGCAAAGCATATGCAGTCTACATTTGAAGAACTAATCCACAACATGGGAGGCGAAGTTCTGGGTGATTCACCTTCAAAAGAAGATGATTATGGTCTTCTGCCTCCGGGAGCAATTATTCATGAAGTAGGAACTACCAGAATGGGCGATGACCCAAAAAAGTCTGTGGTAAATAAATTTCAACAGTTGCACGATGTCAATAATGTTTTTATAACTGATGCTGGTCCTTTTGTTTCTCAGGGAGATAAAAACTGCACATGGACCATCCTGGCCTTGTCATGGCGTGCATCTGACTATATTGTAGAACAGTTAAAACAGCAAAATATCTAAAAAATGGATAGAAGGAAGAGTATTAAATCAATCTTACTTGGAACCGTTGCTGGCGGGCTGGTTGTTCATGGTTGCAAACCCGAATCAGCAAGCACTGAGGAAATAGCTGCACTTAAATCAGATAAAAATCACTTTGGGAGGACTCCGGAAGAGAAAGAACTTATTGAGAAATTAAATTCTGAACAGTTTTTTAATGAACACGAATTAGGTACTATTGCGATACTGAGTAATCTAATAATGCCTACGAATGATAAATTTGGGGGCGCTACAGATGCCGGGGTACCTGATTTTATTGAATTTATGGCGAAAGATGTCCCTAAATTACAGACAGATTTACGGGGAGGCCTTATGTGGCTCGATCATAAAAGTAATACTGATTTTGGTACGGAATTTAAGTCGGCTTCTGAAGAGCAACAAAAGCAAATTCTGGATTCAATTGCGTTTTATGATTCCGATATTCCTATGGATAAGCAACCACTGGAAATACAATTTTTCTCTTTAATGCGGAATCTTACACTCACCGGTTACTATACCTCAAAAATTGGTATTGAGGACCTCGGATATAAAGGGAATATGCCAAACGTTTGGGATGGAGTACCGGAAGATGTTCTTGAACAGCACGGTTTGGCTTATGATGAAGATTGGCTGGCTAAATGTGTAGATCAAAGTAAGCGCGGCATAATTGCAGAATGGGATGATAAAGGAAATTTACTAACATAAATAAAATTTAATAACATGAAGAAAAAAAATAATTTTTCAATTTTGGGGGTGGCACTTTTATGTTGTCTGTTTGGCACTTATCAGATTGTTGCCCAGGAAGTAGGTTTACAATTGTACAGCCTAAGAAATCAGTTTAAAACTGATGTTCAGGGAACCCTTAAAATAATTAATGACTGGGGTATTACCAAAATAGAAGGTGGCGGTAGTTATGGACTTCCAATGGCCGAATATAAAAAATTACTCAAGGATAATAGTCTGGAAATGGTAAGTGTAGGTGCGGGCTATGAGGACCTGCAAAATGATATCGAGAAGGTCGTTCAAAACGCTAAAACATTTGGTGCCAAATACGTAATGTGTGCATGGATTCCACATGATGGAAATACTTTCGACATTGCTAAAACAAAGGAGGCTACCGCGGTTTTTAATAAAGCAGGGAAACGATTAAAAGAAGAAGGGATTACGCTGGCCTATCATGCTCATGGTTATGAATTCCGGCCTTATGAGGATGGCACTCTGTTTGATTATATGGCAAAAAATGCAGCTCATTTTGCTTTTGAAATGGATGTGTATTGGGTGCATCATGGAGGGGGAGATCCTCTTGCACTTTTGAATCGCTATCCTGATAAAGTTGTATTACTACATCTTAAGGATTTGGAGCATGGGGTAAAAGGCAACGATACAGGGCATGAAGATGTTGAGACCAACGTAGTACTGGGAACAGGACAAGTAGATATTGCCGGTGTGGTTAAACGTGCCAAAGAACTTGGTATTGTTGAATATATGTTTATTGAAGATGAGTGCTCCAGGGTAGTGGAACAGGTGCCTAGTAGTCTTAAATTTCTTGAAAACCTTTGAGAATAGTTATTAGATCATTCTACTGGTGTTTTTTGTTCTTTGCATTTGCAACTGGCTGCAAGAATAATGAAATACAAAGTGAGGCCCAAATTAGGCCAAACATTATTTGGTTGGTGGCGGAGGATCAATCGCCCGACTTTTTTCCGATGTACGGTGATAGTACAATCTCTCTGCCAAATATTGAGTCGCTTTCTTTGGATGGTGTTGTTTTTACCAATGCCTATACGCCTGTACCGGTTTGTGCCCCTACCAGGAGTGCAATTATTACCGGGATGTACCCAACCACATTAGGTACTCATAATATGCGCACTTATAAAGCCTATACTACAGAAAATCAGCCAGAGATAGGTATTCCCAGTTATTCGCCTTTAGTTCCGGACGGAGTAAAAATGTTTACAGAATACCTGCGTAAGGAAGGTTATTACTGCACTAATAACGCCAAGGAGGATTACAATTTTAGGGCACCGGAATCTGGTTGGGATGAAAGTAGTACGAGTGCGCATTGGAGGAACAGGCCGAAAGACGCTCCTTTTTTTTCCGTTTTTAATTTTAATGTTTGTCATGAATCAGGCATCTGGAAACAAGGTGAAGAAGAATTATACGTCTCACCAGATTCCATAACCGTTCCACCATATTTTCCGGATAACGATGTTATTCGCCATGATCTAGCTGTTAATTACTCTAACTTAAAACGCTTGGATGAACAACTAGGGAAAATTATTCATCAATTAAAGGAAGACGGTCTGTATGAAAACAGTATTATCTTCTTTTATGGAGATCATGGTGGTCCTTTCCCAAGGTATAAAAGAGCTTTGTATGATACAGGAATAAAACTTCCCCTGGTTATTAAATTTCAGGATAATATAAAAAAGAGTAATTACGATGATCAACTTTTAAGTTTCATCGATTTTGCTCCAACGCTTCTTTCCTGGGCCGGAATTATGCCACCTAAGGTCATGCAAGGCAAGGCACGATTTGGAGTTTATAAAGACAGTACGGAAAGCAACTATGTTTTTGCTTCGTCAGACAGGTTTGACGAAATGTATGATAAATTACGCGCCGTTCGCACCAAGAAATTTAAGTATATAAGGAATTACAATCCCGAAATATCAAATGCCATGGCGGTTAAATACCGTGAACAAATGCCGATGATGCAAAATATGATGACGTTGCATGCTTTGGGAAAATTAGATTCCCTTTCTTCTTTGTGGTTCAGGACACCTAAACCAGAAGAAGAATTATATGATATGGAAAATGACCCCTTTGAATTAGTTAATCTTTCAGACAAAATACAATTTCAGGATACTTTAGTTCATTTAAGAAAGGTCCTAAACAATTGGATCAAAGAAACCAATGACCTGGGCAGAACTCCTGAAAAAGATTTGATAAATATGTGGTTTCCAAATGGTGAACAACCTAAATTAAAACCAATTCAAATGGTTGAAAAAGGGGATGAAATTAATCTGATTTCAGAAAAATCTGATGCTACCATTATATGGCAAGAACCCGGAGATGTTAGCTGGCACATTTACTCCGAACCTTTGAACAAGAATGTTTCATTTATCGCAAAGGCTGTTCGGATTGGTTATACAGACAGCGATGATTTGCTTTATAGTTTAGATTAACTTCTAATTCAATTTATTAAAAAGCAGCAATCTAAAATCTATAACCTCTTCACCAGTTATTTCCGATGCCCGAAGGGTAAGTTGCCCTTTGCCTTTTTTTAATTTCATTATTCCCATTGAAATGGGTTTAAAATCCTTTATATAGGATTCAATTCGTGGAATCCTGTCATTTTCCTTTCCTTGAAGTGGTGGATCATGAGACTCAGTAATTTTTTTACTAAGATTGCCGGAATCGAATTCAAGCAGCAGGGTAGATCCCACATTTTTCTCAGTACAGCTATAATACAGAACTACCTCATAATCGCCATCTGACAAAACCTCTGCATCCCAGGTAATGGAATCTTCGAGACTTTTCCAATTTGTATAAAAGGAACAATTTGGATATTTGTTGCTTCGTTTAATTCCGCCATGTGCAATTCCGTCACGCGCTGGGAGTTGTGTAGTCTCAATGTTTGGGTGTCCTATAGTAAATGGCCTAATGTAATCTAAACGTATGGACACTTCTTGTTGCCAGCTCTCTTTTGCATTTAACAGAGAAGTATAAACTTCAGGATAATTTTTCGATACATCCTTTGTTTGACCCAGGTCTGAAGGTATATGATAAAGTCGGTTTTCATCATCCAATCGAAATTCCTGTGATCTAACACTGGTTTTTTCATTCCAATGGTTGTAAATAAATCGGGATTTCCAGGGAGGGTTTTTTTCAAAAATCAGAGGCTCCATATTGAGCCCATCCAGGGGTTTAAGCGTTTTCGCTTCAATACCTGCCAAACCGGCCAAAGTGGGTAGGATGTCGATGGCGCTTGCTATTTGAGTTATGTTTTTAGAAGCCGGGATGGAATTTTTCCAGCTGATAAACAATGGGCTGCGTACACCACCCTCATCGGTAGAACCTTTTTTACCACGCATACCGGCATTCCACCGCCATCCGTTGGGGCCATTGTCTGAAAGGTAAACGATAATGGTATTTTCCTCTAAATTTAATTCCCGAAGTTTATTTATTATCCTGCCAACATTATCATCAATATTCTCCACCATGGCAAGAGCGGCTCTTGTAAAATTGGGATCCTCGATAGTTGTATCCCGGTGTTTTTCAGTTAATACCTTATCCTTGAATTTATTCCAATACTTGTCCGGAACCTGCATTGGGCTATGAGGGGTATTATAGGGTAAATAAAGTAAAAAGGGCTTTTCCTTATTCTTAGTGATAAATTCCAAGGCTCTATTAGTGAGATCATCTACTAAAAACCCTTTTCCTTTTACCAGTTTGCCGTTATGCTCTATGAGTGGATCAAAATAATTACCCCAATGCCCAGAAGCAAAACCATAAAAATCATCAAACCCTCGGGTATTAGGATGATAAGGTGGTTGCATGCCGCTGTGCCATTTGCCATAGGCTGCTGTTTGGTAACCTGCCTTTTTAAATACCTCAGCAATTGTGGTTTCGTCCAGATTCAGCCTTTCACCGCCGGCAGAAGTGGCATAAACTCCAAGCCGTTGAAATTGTCTCCCGCATAGTAATTCTGCCCTGGTTGGGGAGCATACAGCTTGTACATAGAAATTTTCAAAAGAAACGCCATTTTGTGCCAGTGCATCAATATTTGGAGTGCTGAGGTTGCTGTTGCCGCTTATACTTAGGTCGCCCCATCCCTGGTCATCAGCCATGATTAAAACAATGTTTGGCCGTTTTACCATTGTTGCATCTTCCTTTTTAGTATCACACCCAAGGAGTAATAGAAGTAGCAGCAAACTTATATTTAACCTCATTTTAATCCGATTTCACGGCCAACCCTACCATACTGTCAGCTGTTCCATAATAAAGAAACCATTTATTTTTATAAAAGACCAAACCTTCAATAAAAGTGGTCCCCGCTTTGTACTGTCCACTTGTTTCATGCGGAAGGCTTGGGCATATAAATGGCTCCTGAAGTCTCTTAATAAGCCGGGATGGCTCTTTAATATCAAACAATGCCTGACCTCCGCAATAGGTGCCCTCAGCTACTTTTGTACTGGCGCCTTCTCCACTTAAGTTTTTGCCATTGTAAAGCAAGAGTATTCCATTCTCCGTATAAAGGGCAGGAGGTCCGGGTTCGGTTAAATGACTGTCAAATTCACCAATAGAAGGAGTTAATACATGCAATAGTTCACCTTTTTTGTCCAAATAGGGCTCCCAATCGATGCCGTCCTCAGATTGAGCTAAATTGACAAATAACTCTCCCCAATACATTAAAAATTTGCCATTTACTTTTTTAGCGATTAACCGTCCATTTTTCAACTCTGTAACTACTGATCCGGATTTACTCCAGATATTATTGAATTTCCCTTCTTGAAAATTTTCAAAAACCGGCCCATGTTTGGTCCAATTCTTAAGGTCTTTTGAAGTAGCACTTGATAACCTTGCCACGTCTTTATTCCAGCTTGTATACATCATTAAATAAGTCCCGTCGGGCATTTCTACTACTCTGGGATCTTCATTGCCCCCGGGGTAATCCCACTTGTGAAATTCATCTTCTTCAGGATATAAAACAGGTTCCGGGTATTTGCTGAAATTTATTCCATCTGTACTGTATGCAAGACCAATGCGGGAAGTTCTTCCTCCTAAAACGGCTTCAGGGTTATCCTCGGCCCTGAAGAGCATAAAAACGGTGTCATTCCGTACCACTGCAGCAGGATTAAATACATCGGCTTTTTGCCATTGTACATCCTCTTTTGTCACCGGATCCATGAAAACATAACTGGAGTCTGCTATCATAATTGGATTTTTATCCGTTTTTTCGAAACCAAGCATCCATATATCTGGCTCACTATCCGTTGCCACAGGGGCTTTTTTATTATCCTCCTTGCAGGAGATAGCCGTTAAAGAGCAAAATATTAGCAATAATAGGATTCTCGTTTTCATTTGGTTTAAATTATTTGTTGTTTTTAGTTCAATCCAGGTAGTTTCAATAGCCTTACAATTTCCATACAAGCCCTGCTGTTGTGGTAGGGACATTTCCAGGGTCCTACTTTATTTTCATTCTTATAAGGTACACCATCTTTATTTACTCTAAAAAACCATTCCCCATTAATCTTGTCTAGAATTGTCTTATCAATAAAGTTCCAGATCTTAAAAGCAATATTAAAGTATTTATTAATTCCCGTTATATTCCAGACATATAGTAAACCAACAATGGCCTCGGCCTGAGGCCACCAATGTTTATCAGTGTCTACTTTCATGTTCTGAACATCTATATTGTTATAAACCCCAAAATCTTTATCCAGCGCTTTCGTTACAAAGGTATCGGCTATTGAAATTGCCTTGGTTTCTGTAGACATTATCAGGTCTTTGTTGCCTAATTTACGAGCGGCATTCACCAATAACCATGCGGCTTCTATATCGTGGCCATAAGAAACTTCAGTAGATAAAGAGTTCCAGTCCTTGCTAAAAAATAATCTGAAGTGATAATCTTCCGTCAAGAATCTGTTTAAAATCAAATGAATTAAATTCTCTAGAGCACTGCCTACTTTCTCATTCCCGCTTACTTCAAATAGGGTAGTGTAGGCCTCAAGAATGTGCAAATGGGTATTCATGGTCTTACTGGCATTGAGATCCTTTTCACTGAGCCGCATATCCTCTATCGGCTGCCAATCGCGTTTAAAGGATTCAACATAGCCCCCCGAATTAACGTCCAGAGCAATTTTTTCAAGTTGATAAAATATTTCCATTGCCCAATCCAGGGCGACACGATTTCGGGAATAATTGTAGTATTCAGAAAGGGAATAAATTGCAAAAGCCTGAGCGTAAGTTTGTTTTCTTGTTATAGATGGGAAGCCTTTGTAATCCAACATCCAATATACTCCGCCATATTCCTCATCTTTAAATTTATCTTTTAAATAAGAAAAAGCCCGCTCACAAATCTCTAGATATTGGGTATTGCCATAAAAATTTCCCGCTGCTGAAAAAGACCAAAGAATCCGGGTATTGAGGATTATTCCTTTTTGAGCTTTTGGGATAAGCCTGTTAAAATGATCGCGCCTTCCATAAAAGCCACTATAGGCACTATCGATTGTATTTAATTGCCAAAATTCTAGGATATTCGCAAGTTCCTTAGTTGATTGCTTTATAAAATTGTCATACTTTATATCAGTATCCTGTTTTGGTTTGTGGTCTTTGCTACCTAATTTTTTTGACATCATTCAGAAATAAGACATGTGATAAATTTTCAAACAAAATAAAATCTGATGCGCCGGCCTGTCCAATATATGGTGCGCAGTAATGGTTTGGCCAGGCATTTCTCCAAATAAGGCCCAGCTGATCCCGCTTTTGGCTATATATGGATCAAGAACTTCTGTCCACCAGTTGGCTATTGGGATTTCATTTAAGCCTGCTTCCGAAAGAGCATATGGTTTGTTTTTATCGATTGCTATTTTTTCTAACAGACCAATATCGTTTTTCCAACCCATTCCGTATGCTGTGGCATCCTGGTGTCCAAATGCATAACCGACTTTAGCTATCTCTTTAATTCTGTTGTATAAGTACTCGGTTTGTTTGCTTCCCATCTTGTCGGCCAGAGTAGCTTCCTGTTTCATTAAAGTCGTTGTCGATTTACAAGACTGCAGGGAAATCAATAAAAACATGACTTTGATCCAATATGTAATTTTTTTATGCATGGGTATATTCTTCTATAAAGTTCCTTAAAAATTAATAGAATGTCTAACTAAATTGAATCATAAATCGATCTGATTTTTATCTCGCGGAAGCTGCATAGGTCAGTATAATTAATATTGGGCAGTGCTTTGTAAAAAAAATGCTTAAGGATATAAATGAGCTTTGGAAGGAGTATGTGTTTTTAAATTTTCTCTAACTTCGTCTTTATACTATTCAATTAACAGAATCACTTTTGAAACACATCCTATTTTTTTGTTTTATCCTTCTATTTTGCGCTTGTAAAGAAAAATCGGAAAATGAGAAAGCAATAGATACCATGTCAGATTCAGTTATTGTTTTGGATACACTTGCCCAATCAAGAATTGCTCCCGGGGAGCACACACTCAAATCTTTAGATGAGGTGGCCGATACGACCTTCGTGCGTTTAGCTGATTACAACAAGGATTTTGAATATGATCTTAGATATGCCACGGAAAACAATTTTTTAAAAGCCAAGGTATACGACTGTGCGGAATGTTATACGCGCGTAAAGACAGCAAAAGCCTTAGTTAAGGCAAACAAGGATTTTATAAAGCAGGGGTATAGAATTAAGTTTTTCGATTGCTACCGGCCTAATTCTGTTCAATATAAAATGTGGGAGATTGTCCCGAATCCGCAGTATGTGGCAAACCCTGTTAAAGGTTCCATCCATAATAAGGGAGGTGCAGTAGATATTACCCTGGTAACATTAGGAGGAGATGAATTGGATATGGGCACTGACTTTGATTTCTTTGGTAAAAAGGCATATCACGATAATGTGGATTTACCGCAAGAAATTCTGCACAATAGGAAAATCTTAAAAGAAACTATGGAAAAATACGGATTTTGGTCAGTAAGGACGGAGTGGTGGCACTATAACCTCTCCAGCGCTTCTAATGACCGCATTTCAGATTTTAAATGGGAATGTAATTAGATAAAGTAAAAAGATGGCTACACAAATAAAAACCGGGCAAAAAGTTAAG
>RCNB010003113.1_pt1 | contig 9988 bp, 8 predicted proteins | sample 2041321 | NCBI WGS metagenome assembly RCNB01 (sample SAMN09708232, study PRJNA481090) | Marine sediment metagenome, whole genome shotgun sequencing project.
CCTGCTTTTTCAATTATGTGATATGTGCTATTTGGCATTTTATTATGAATCTCAAGCATTTTTTCCTTAGGAACTAACCTATCGTGAGAGGCAGTTAAAAGCAAGGTTTTATGTATTATTTCGGATAATTTTTCATAAATATTATGCGTTTTGAAGGACGCCGCTATATTTCGAATATCTTGAGCTGTTGGTCGATCAGTTTTATAGTAGTTAAGAATGTCTTCTACTGACCACAACCCATAAAATTTTTCTTTAGGATTTGCCTTCATTTTATTTCGGAATTTAGGATAAAATCCAAATTGAGTACTCTGCCAAAATGCCAACTCAGGATCTTTTTTGGCAAGTTCTAAACCTTTAATTTTAGAGTTAACATATATTTCGGGGTCAAAATCATCGGGAAGCTGTGATAGAGTATTTATTAAAACCAATTTATTTACTCTGTCTGGAAATTTCAAAATAAAATTCAAACCAATCATTCCCCCTAATGAAAGACCTATTAAATGAGCCTTTCTGATTCCTAAATAATCTATCAAACCCACAATGTCATCTACAAACATTTCCATAGTGTAAGGCATATCTGGTCGTTCAGATTTACCGGCTCCTCTATTATCAAAAGAAATAACCTTGAATTCTTGTGATAGAGCAGGAATTTGTGCCATAAAACTTTCTTTTTTCGAACCAAATCCGTGTATTAAAACAATCGGATATCCATCTCCGTGGATTTGATAACACATTTTAATACCGTTAATCTCAACAAATTTTTCTGCCATACATACTGTAAAAATAAAATGAAATTAAGTTTAATTAAAAAAATTTTAAATTTACTTTTCTTTTATCTTCTTATTCTTAATTCTAATACCTCGAAGTATCTCTTATGATTGAGAAAAAAATTCTAATACCAAATGCTGAAAGGAGCGATCTCCATGGTGTTTTTTATTATGCTTCCGAAAAAAATCCTTCAAACAAACCACCCATTCTAATAATGTGTCATGGATTTACAGGTGATAAATACGAATGGGGGCGGTTTCCGGAAACTGCTAAAGCTGTAAATAAAGAAGGGTACGATGTACTAATTTTTGATTTTTCTGGATCTGGAGAAAATAAAAGAGAACCGATAAATTTAGCTAAACAAGCTAGTGATCTAGAAAATGTATATAGTTGGGTTAAGAATCAAGGATATTCAAAAACCTCTGTATTAGGTCTCTCTTTTGGAGGTCAAACTGTTTTAAAAGCAAAGTTACCTGAAATTATATCTTATGTATTTTGGGCTCCCCTTACTTTACTTCACACAACAGGAGACCAAGCTGACTGGTTTAAGGACATAGATAAGGGACCCGTAGAACTTCCGACATCTGGAGAAGGTGGACCTGTAATTATTGATATGAGTTTTGTGATGGAGGTTGCTAAGTTTCAAGTAAGACATGCTTTGAAGAATTTAACTCCCCCAACTCTTATAGTCCAAGGTACTGCGGACACCAAAGTTCCTTTGGAATTGACCAAAAAAGCTTTTAGTATGATGCCGCAGGACGATAATCATAAGTTAATAGAGGTCCAAGACGCGACACATGATTTTGAAGAAAGACACTTACAAGAATTTATAAAAGAAACCGTAAATTGGTTAAAGATTTATTTCTGATAAAGAAATTTGTTAAGTGGGTTCTTGACTACTTTTGGAGGATCCAGTTTTAGCATTTTGAAATTGTCTAATAAGTTCTCGAAACAATTATCGGTACATAAATACATTAAAAAATTGATTTTCAACACCCCAAGCTAGCTGACCTGCAAGAGTTATCATTATTACACTCATTGTAATTCTTTTTGAAATTTTGTCCGTCATAGGTTAGATTTTTTATTTTTAAGGTGCGACGATTAAAATAATCATGTATACTAGGATAAGATTTCCAAGAATAATACCTACATCCTTTAACGATGTTCTTCCCAATAAATCTGTCCGGGGTTTCCTAAAAATATATAATATACCAAAAGGAAAGAAAATTATAGGGAGAAATATGAATTTTTGGGTAACTATTAAAGCCACTGCTGTGATTACCAGCGATGTTACTGATGCAATCCATATTATTACTTGAGATTTTCTAGGAGATAATTTCGACAGCGAATCTCCATCGATTAATTCGTGTAACATTTGCCCGGTGTATCCAACTGAGGCTATGGAAAGTAGAATTAGCAATTCATAAAGCGTGAGATTAGGAAAAAAATTAAAGATAATGTCACCGGCATTAATTTTTATCATCAACCAAGGCAATATTATATGTGATATTCCTAAAAAGATATGGTTAATAATAACAAGGGACTTGAAGAGGCAGTATATAACTACTAGAATTACAATAACAGCTAAATATATACCTAGAATTGGATATACAATAATACTATTCATAAAACAAATAGTCCCTATTAAGAAACTCGCTAATGAGATTGTTATAATTTCCTTACGGTTATACCCTTGGACTCTTTTGAGCGTTTCTTTTTCGTCTGGATTCTTCATATCTATTACATCGTTCAAGGTATTACCCGTGATAGCATAAAAAGCAAATCCCGCTAATATCCATATGTGGGTAATGATCTCGTAGTTATTAAGGTAGATGCTAAGTAAACAAGGAACAAGTACGCTAAAGAGGTACTCTACTCTTAATAATTTAAATCCATTACTCATAGAAAGTATCACATAAAGATTTGTTATTATGAATTAATAATTCATAAAGTAAAATAATTTAGGATTTTAAAATCTACTTTCTTACCTAAACAAATCTCTCTAAATTGTATAAGGATTAAATAAATTAAAAAAAGAATATTAAAAATATGAGCCGATTACTCATAAGCCTTATTCAGGCTTTCAAAGAAGGATTCGAAGTATCTGTAAGTTTTTGGAATGTAGTGCATCCTTTCATTAAATGAGCGATTTTTAATTTTTTTCTTGTCAGTTTTATATACCATTTTTCTTTTCGACCAAATTTGTCCTGTTAAACTTAAATTAAATTTAAAATGAAAATGAATCGACTATCCGTTTGTAAGATACCTTTTTTTGAAGAGCTTCTGTATTTTCAAAGTACTTATTGTTGTATCTAGCTTCCTCTACGGCTCGAGTTAATTTTTTACTATTAGCTTTTACGCTAACTTTTCTGTTTACTAATGCCACTTATTATCACCTAATATAATGACATAATTTAGAGAATATATATTTAGTGTAGTTATTGTATATACGACTCCGATAAATATATATTTAATAAATATATATAAAAAACATGGAAAAGTTATATCGTAAATTACAAAGCCAAGGGGGATCAACAGTAGTAAGTCTCCCCAGTAGTTGGATTGATAAATTTAATTTAAAAAAGAAGGATACGGTAGTTATTGAGGTAATGAGCGATGGATCTTTAAAGATAAGACCTGGATTTAATTCTTCAACTGAACAAGAAGACCGAGACGAATTGATTTTAGAGTCTAACCCTTATGTGGTTAAAGAGGTGGTAAAAAATATCCTATCAGGACAAACTCATATCGTAGTTGTTTCCGACAATGAAATTAACAAAAGTTTAAGAAATCAAATAAGATATTGGGTTAACGGGCTCCCAAATACAGAGATCACTGAAGAAACAAACCAAAGAATAGTAATCGAGAATTTTGGATATAAAAAAATTCCAACTGGTAAAATAATTCAGCGTCTCCTTTATTTAATAGCAGACATGTTTGACGATGTTAAAAATGAAACTTATGATGATTTAGATTATGCTTTTGATCAATTAAGAAAGTTTTACTTCATATTAGTTATGCATATTCGAGCCTACCTTCGAACAGGAGTATATGTGACAGAAGATAACGATTTTACTCCGCTAGAAGCAATGGACTACCGTGTCTTTTGCGGAAAAATTGAAGAGATCGGTAAAATTTTGAAACGATTAAGATTATCCCCTCCAGTAAAGCCATTTTTTGACGAAATACATCAATATTTTGAAGAAGTTATGGACGCCTATCTAAAAAACGATTCTAAATTATCATATTATGTATGGTTGAAGAAGTACAAATTAATCGAGAAAGCAAATGATATAATATCTACACTTGATATTCGCGAACATGACAAGATTAGAAGTTTGATCGGAATTGCTGAAAGGTGTAAAGATATGGCCGGATTAATCTAAGAATTCAACCCTTCAAAAAAACATTCTTATTGCTAAGCCTATCAAAACAACTGATACAAAGATTTGTAGATAGTTTTTAGGCATCTTCTTTGATATTTTTGCACCTAATATCGATCCCAAAATCGATCCGATCATAATTAGAAGCCCTATTAAGTAATCTATTTGGCCTGTTAAGCTCTTTATGATAGTGTTGTATATAGCAGTAAAGAAAATTATAGATGTTGAGATCGCTGTAGAATTGTGGATAGGGAAATTTAGGACCATATTAAGAGAAGGAGTATTTATTATGCCTCCACCAATTCCTAGTAAATTGGCAGTAAATCCCGCCAGCATGAATAACGGAATAGCCTTTTTAAAAGTAGCTTTGTGACCGTGGTCTTTCAAGGTGAATTCGAGGATATCGATGTGGCTAACCTCTTGAATTTCGGGGACATTTTTCGCTTTAATAACTTTGTAAGTCATATTAACTCCAGCAATCAGTAAAGTTACAGCAAATATAATTTCCAAAATGTAACTTTCAATTGAAACAAATGAAAACAGAATAGTAGCTAAAAAGCTTCCTAATATAGAAAAAGAACTAAAAAATAATGAAAGCTTAAAACTTGTTCTTTTCTGTCGTAAATAGGTTATAAATCCTGCTAAACTCGAAAAAAGAATTATGAATGTACTTGTATCTATTGCTATTTTAATGTCAATTAAAAAGAGTAGAGAGATTAAAGACACGAAGAACACTCCGCCTCCAATTCCCGCGATTGAAGAAACCATGCCGGATAATATACCTAAGAAAATTAACAAAAAGACAAGGTAAAAGGTTAATTCCATAATCCAAGAAATAGAACATTCATCATAAATCTTTTTAAAAATAAGAGAGGCAAATTTTTTCAAAAATAGAAAGAAAAATCAATAATTAAATTATTGAATAGTTATTAGATTAGTACTAAAAAATTTAATATTTAGTTCGTAATCATCTATGCCCGAATCTAACGACGATAAATTAATAGTTGCTCTTGTAGTATGCTCTCGTTGTGGAAATCCTTTCATGATTAAAAAAGGACAAAAAAAGACAGCAAATTTAGTATGTGATAATTGTATTAAATTGGAACAAAGAAAACAGCAATTATCAGATTCGGTAAAAGCATCTCAAAAAGAAATTGAGAACTCTATTAAAGGATATAAATCGTCGTTAAGAGTTGCAAAATCTCAACAAATAAAACAAATCTATTTTAACAAGATTAAAAAAACATCTGATGTTTTAACTCGATCTGTTGAGCTTCTTAAAAAAATTGAAAACACAAAAGATGAAAAATATATTGAAGAATACAAGAAGCTCTTTGATAAAATGAAGGAAGATTACAAAGAAGAATAAATCTAAATTCATAAGACAACAACTAAGTTCTGGATTAAATAAAAAATCTTTATTATCCTAGTTTAATTAAGTATAATATCGTTTAAAGATAATATTTCGAATCAAAATTACGGATATCTGATAAAAAAATGCAACTCAAACAAATATCGGTTTTCCTAGCCAACACACCCGGGCAACTTGCTAATTTCTTCGAATACCTAATGGATAATCAAATTTACATTAGATCAGTAACTGTTGCCGAAACAGAAGATTATGGCCTAATACTACTTTTAGTTGATCAATTTGACAAATGCATAAGTCTTATCGAGGAGAGGGAATATTTACACTCAGTAACGGAAGTTGTAGCCGTCGAAATGACAGATAACATAAGTCAGTTGTACGAAATTGCCAAAACTCTTGGTGCTAATAACGTTAATATCGAATATCTCTATACATTCGCCGAAAAATCATCTAACGTTAACACCGTTGCTGTTCTACGGCTTGATGATAACGAGAACGGAATTAAAGTTCTAATCGAAAAAGGATTTAAAGTTATTGAAAGTTTTGATTAGCGTTTTGTCTTTAAAATTATGATTTAGAAAAGAGATTTTCTATTTTAATTCTCTTGATTCTTTTTTTCCTTCTAATTTCATTACAATCTTATAAGATAATTTGCTTATTATCTTTTTGATTGAAATTGAAGCTCCTATTTTAGGATAGATCAGCTTTAGGAACAAACCGATTGAAACTACTGCTAACACAATTGAGAATTGTGATGTCAAAGCGTTCAAGCTTTTTAGAAAGACAAAATATAGAAGATGATGAACAAGATAAATTGTTAATGAGTAGTAAGAAAAGTAAAATATGAAATTATATTTTTTATTGACCTTAATTATTTCAGATTCTTCGATGATAACACAAAGTGAAAATAAGATAAGACTTACTCCCAAAGCCGAGATAATCCCGTAAAACGAAGGTAAATTTAGGAAGCGGAACATGTTTGCTATAAAAACAAAAATCACTAAAATTATTCCACTTATAATTGAAGGGATCACTACTTTTTTTTTCAAAAGACTTAACCTCCTCTTTTTTTCTTCTTTATAATATATTTCGTAGATTACCTCGCCAACTACAGTTCCAATTAAAAAGACAGCAAAAGTCGATAATATTGGGTGTAAACCTGTTGGATAAAATAATAAATGAAATAGAACCCCGAATATATTAGATTGTCCCTCAAAATCTTGCAAAAACGATAAAGTTGAAAAATTTAAAACCATAAAAGCTACCCCAAGGAAAAGCCTTGTCTTTTTAGAAGTATCTAATAATGGAGTTATCAAAATTATTGAAACCGCTATTGCAAGTAAAATAAACCAGCTCCAGATTTCAGAGGGTCTTGATGTAGAAAATGCAACACCGCTATTGAAAATTAGAGCGATTAGCAGTAAAAAAAATCCCCTCACTAGAAATTGCCTCTTTATTCTTCGCTTATTGGTGATTTCTGAAGGTTCTATCGCCGATCCCCCCGTTTTGTAAAATAAAAACCTACTCACTCCAGAAATGAACTGATAACTAACCAAAAAACCATATTGCGTTACAAAAAAGGGAACATCGAGAAACCATTTAGAATCTCCAGATAACCACCATTCACTTACGTGAAGCCAAATCATAACAAGAACAGAAATTCCCCGAAAGGTGTCAATACTTTTTAATCGAACCATAATTTAGATTTGAGAATATTATAGAGTAATAGAATTAAAAATACTTATTATTTAGACATTACCATTTAGAAAAATACTAGATGGTTAAGAATATAAGTTAATTAGATAAAATTATTCGGTTGTTTCTGTAGTTTTCCTTTCCTCAAATCTTCTTACAATCCTGTAAGCTAGTTTGCCAATAATAACTTTGATCGCAAATTTTGACCTTGTTCTTTTATACAGCCATTTTAACAGTATATTTACTATTTAGATGATTTAATGTATAAAAATTAATTTTCTTGCGGGTTTGATTTGTGGTTTAGGAATTTCTTTCTCTCAAGTAAAAGATTTATGGCATATACCGCTTCGTGTGGCGTATAGAAAATAGGGACTTTTTCTTTTTTCGCTAGTTCCTTTAACTCTACAAAACCATCACTAAAAAGAAATAGAGGTATCAAAGGTTTTTTTCTTCCTGTTTCATTCCAAGCTCGGATAAGTCCGCGAAAATGTTCGTCAGACTCCATTCCTAAAAACGGAGGAATTACAACACTCCCCACAACAACATCTATTCCAGGATCTTCAAACATTTCTCTTGCAACATTATAATAATGATGTTCATCAGCAACTCCTATCATATCGAGAGGATTTATCTTTTGAACTAATGAAATCAAGTGAGGCGATATCTTTTCCTTCAGAGTATCAGAAAATTTGGCGAGTTTTAAATTAAATTCATCTACATTATCACCTAAGAATACAGCATTACCCCCGCTGTTAGTGAGGATTGCTATGTCTTCTCCTTCCGGGGGTGCAAGAAACGAAAGAGTTTTAATCGCAGTTATAAAATCAGAGACATTTTCACACATTACTGCTCCTGCTTGAATCATAGCCGTTTTGAGTATCTTATAATTCGTAGATATCGATCCGGTATGACTTTGTGCAGCTAACATTCCCGTAGTGGTTTTTCCTCCTTTTAAAACAATAACGGGTTTTATACGTGTAATCTGTTTTAATTTTTCGTAGAACCTTCTACCGTTAGAAATAGTTTCTAAATATATGCAAATAATTTTAGTATTTTCATCGTCAACAAAAAAAGAAAGGAAATCGTTAAAAGAAACATCAACTCCATTACCAATATTTGCAAATTTGGAGCAACCAATAACATCACTTTCCATTTGATAAAATACAGCGCAACCAAATGATCCAGACTGACTTATCATACTTACTTCCCCATAAGGAGGGGTTTGTATAAACGAAGCATTGAGTCCTATATCAGTGTTTTGAATTCCAACGCAATTAGGGCCGATCACTCGAATTCCCGCACCCTTACACTTTTTAACGATAAGATTTTCTTTCAGTTTTCCCTCTTCGTCTATTTCTCCAAACCCAGAAGTTACGATTATAATACCTTTAACCTTTTTTTCAATGCATTGATCAACAATTGATTCTACGATATTTGCTGGTACTAAAATGATAGCAATATCTATCTCATCTGAAATATCTAAAATGGATTTGTATGTTTTTATTCCTTCTATTTCTTTACTTCCATGAGAAACGAGATACACCTTGCTCGTTAAATTCTTATTTTTCAGAATGTTTGTAGTTACAGCATTACCGAATTTTTTTGGGTCTGCTGTAGCTCCTATTATGGCAATAGATTTAGGATAAAAGAATATGGAAAGCATATTTTTAACTATCTACCTCGTATATAGCATTTTGAGGGCATACATCAATACATACTTTGCAACCCCTGCAAACTGACTGCTCTATTGACACTTTTTTGACATCTTCACAAAAGTTTAGTGCTTGGCACCCAAACTTATTAACACATATTAGGCAACCAGTGCATTTTTCTTGATCGACATCAATGGTAGGAGGTATAATTTGTTGAGCTCGAAATTGGTTCGATTCGACTAACGAGCACAAGTGTCTAGAAATGAAAACGCGAACTCCTTCTGCTTTAACTGCCTCCTCCAGTTTTTCAACAGTCCTTTTTAAGTCATTAGCATCTTCTACCCAAATTTTGTCTGAAGAAACGCCACATCCTTTGACAAGATCTTCTAAAACAACGCGAATACCGGGTTCCTTTGAGATTGTGATACCCGTTCCAGGATTGTCTTGAAAACCAGTCATGCTCGTTGATCTATTATCTAAAATAACAACTAAAATGTGATTATTGTTAAAAACGGCATTTATTAGAGCGGGTATTCCCGAATGAAAGAATGTAGAATCTCCTAAAATCGCTAATACGGGATTAGTTTTACTTTGGACTTTAGCAATTCCATTTGCTAGCCCTATAGAGCCCCCCATACATACTTCCGTATCGATTCCTTCTAATGGTTTGTAAACGGCCAGCGTATAACACCCGATATCTGAAGAATTAACAAATTTCGTTTTCATCTTTTTTTCAACTTGTTTGATAGCATAAAAAGTCGCTCTATGACCACATCCCGGGCACAAAATAGGAAGTCTTGGTGGAATAATCATCATTTGATCGGGTACAGGGACTTTTTTATAAGAAAACCCCATCAGGCGAGCAATATTTTCGAGATAAATTTCCCCAGAAAATTCTCCATTTTGTGGGAAAATATCTTTACCATGAATTTTCACCTCTTTTGAAAGTTCTTCCTCGTACGCGATTTGTTTTAAAATATTTTCAAGAAACGGTTCTAATTCCTCAACTACCACAACTTCATCCGAAGATGTCAATAATTCTTTAATTAATTTTTTAGGTGGAGGATACACTAATCCGAGTTTTAAAATCGATACTTTTTCTCTAATCCCGTAAAAATTAA
>RCNB010003114.1_pt1 | contig 9987 bp, 9 predicted proteins | sample 2041321 | NCBI WGS metagenome assembly RCNB01 (sample SAMN09708232, study PRJNA481090) | Marine sediment metagenome, whole genome shotgun sequencing project.
TAATAGGTAGTACTCTATCTAATAATAGTTGACAAATTCTTTATATTTACTCAAAAAATACAGAACTGCGTTTAGCAGGTCGTTATGTGCAAGGCAACAGCTTCTCAAAACGATTGAAATAAATTGAAATAAAAACAGCTATAGAATAGAGCATACGTTTGACAACCTTTTCCACAATGATTCATTCTATGCCAAACATATGCTTTTTCTAGTCTAGTTAATTATTAAGAAAATCCAGAATCTTTTTACTCACAATTTTCGGATGTGTAAAAACCAAACCATGACCTGAATTTGGAATTACTTCTGTTTCTATATCTGGTGCAAGACTATTAAGTCGTTCGATAGCTTTTTGTGGAGACAGCATTTTATTGTTTTCACCATCTATATATATAACTTCCACTTTGATGCTTTTCAATTCATCATCAGACAATACAGTCATAACAGCAGGCATTTTTGTTTTAAAGCAACTTATCGAAAGCAAGTTAGCATCTAAAAGTTCATCGGCTATTGCTCTTCCCTTTTCGGTTTCAACTAAATTCTCACAAACCCAATATAATTCCTTTTTCATAAAATAGCGATGAGGAATAAAACCACGGAATACCCGTTTCTCGAATTCCCTATTACCTCTACATAATGTATAAGGTGGACTTAATAGAACTACTTTGTTAAGTCTGTTGGGATGTTCTAACAAATATTGACTTGCTTTCCATCCTCCATATGAATAACCTACAAGATTTATACTGTCTCCAAGTTCAAGAGCGTTAAATAGTTCGTCGAGCCATTTTGCGATTGATTCAGGACTGTTTAATCTTTTTGTGTATATACTTCGTCCCCAATCGTATATGTCATCCACAGCATAAGTTCTATAGTTTTTCGAAAGAGCTTCGATGTTGTTTTTCCACATTAAAGATGCTCTACCACCTCCAGGTAATAAAACTAGTGGAGGAGCATTCTTTGGTCCGCTAATACGAACAAATGTCTGACCGTGTGATGTCTTTACCATTTTCTCCTCAGAATAAATGGGCCATTCCTTAGCTTTTGTATCATAATATTCTAAATATTCTTTTTTTGCCATTTCCGATCGAAATGGATGATATTCGTTTAGATTAAAAGCATTGGGTCCAGATAAATATGCCTGGTAAATCCAAAAAAACAGTACCACAATTAGTAATGTAAATGCTATGTAAGCAATCCGTAAATATCTTAATAGTGAACTGATTACAGATTTTATTTTCAGAGTAAAATTTGACGATTTGTTGAATATATTTATTTTTATTTTGGGTATCATTATATGATTCTATTTATAAATTATTATTGAATTGTTTTTGTGTAATATATTATAACTAAAGGCAATAGACCTAGAAATACTATTTGGCAATATTCATCTTACTAATCTGAATAAAATGTAAATAGTATTCTAGCTATTAATTGTAATAGCTAAACTATATTGATTTATGATGTATTAAATTAGCCTAGATTAACTTCTTCTTCTTCAGGGGATTTATGCCAGATATTATTGCTTTGTAGAATTGAAATAATATTGGAAGTATAAACAGGAGTTGAAATTATAGTTTTGATTTTTGTTAAAATCAAATGATTGTATGATAAGTTAGCATTTTTATAGGAACGGGAAACGATTTCAACTTCACATACATTTTTTAATGTATAATTAAACTGAAAACCATGAGTAACTACAGATGGTTCTCTATTTTGTTGTTTTGAGATTACTAATTCGCTATAAGTTGGAATAGCATATTCGTAATAGTCTTCATTATCAGACAGGTAATTATTAAGCTTGAGGCTTAAAATTAAAAGTAGAAAAAAGATATTAAACAGGTATACTGGTCTAATTTTATTTGAAAACTTATTATAATTCATTTTTTCAAAAATTCTCAATTCAAAAGTAGTTAATTGATTTTAATATATCAAACTCAAACCTTCAAACCAAACCTTCCATTTTTTATCAAGATGTCCTTTGACCTTTATTTCTGTTATATCTATCAAATAATTTAATTGTCAAATTCTAGGTTAAAAGTAGAGTGTGGTCAGCAAAAAATTATCATCCTTTAGGATGATTTTGAAGGATGATTTTATATTTTGTGTAGAGAACTAAAAAGAAAAAAAAGGATATGAAATACGAAAAATTAATTTATGGACTGACTTCGATATTAGTTATTGTTGGAATAGAAAAAATGATTCCAAAAGATGCTAAAAATCAAGCAAAGAATAAGGAGGTATTGATGTCTGTACTGATTAACCAATTTGCGGAATTAAAAAAACGTTAGCTATCAATGTATATAATTCATGCTTGCTATAGTACTTCATTTAAAACTATTATATTTAGTATCTGATTTGACTAGCTTAAAATCCTCGCGGATTTTTAACCGCACAAATCATATACGAACTGTTGTGCATAATTTATAAACATCCAAATTGAAGATAAAATATTTACTCTTATTTGCCATTTTGAATTTTGGTTGTAAAACTGAAAACAAAATAAATGTGCTAAATCATGAGAAAAAATTGGAAAAAGACACAGTTTTTGAAACTCAAGAAATAGATTATTTTCAATACAAAGAGTATAAAGTGGGACATGTGAATGACGGATGGGGAAAACGACTTTATATTGACTCTCTTAATTTCAATATTGTAAAACTATTTTACAAGTCGGACAGTACAAAACTTCAGTTTGAATTTTTCCATGATTTTGTTAATGATACGAAATTAAAAAAAGAATACTTTAAAAATGGTGGTCTAAAACTTGTCGAAAAAACCACATACCATAATTTCATTCCAATTGGGATTTGGAAATATTATAAAAGTAACGGGGAACTTAGCAAAGAGATTAATTATGATGATAACTTTAAAGTATCTTTTGAAAAAGCAATGATGATTGCCAAACAAAATGGAATTAAAAAACCCTATGAAACAGAATTATCTAACGATAGTTTGTATTGGAAAATCTGGAATTGGAAAACTATTGAATTTGATTCTATGGGGAATAGAGGTGTTCGTGAAGCGAAAGGGATTATGATTAATAGGGCTAATGGACAAATTGAAAAAATCAAATCAAAAAGTGAATTTGAAATTTAAAAACAAAGGCTAACAATGTATATAATTCATGCTTACCTTAGTACTTCGTTTAAAACTATTATATTTAGTATCTGATTTGACTAGCTGAAAATCCTCACGGATTTTAAGCCCCACACATCATATACAAAACGTTGTGCGTCATTTCAAAATAACCTCATAATAACCAATATGTTTATTGATTTGCAGCTATGTTTTTAACAAAATTACATATCCCTTCAACAAGTAGAAATATAGTTCATCGTCCGGGTCTTTTCGAAAAGCTTACTGATGGATTAAATCGCAAACTAACTCTTGTTTCTGCACCAGCGGGTTACGGAAAAACAACCCTTCTATGTGACTGGATTAGGCAAAATAATATTTCTTCTGCCTGGTGTTCAATTGATGTGAGAGATAATGATCCAATTGATTTTTTAAGAATTGTTATTACAGCTATTCAAAATAAACATGATGATATTGGAATAAGCTCTTTAGAATTATTAAAATCGCCTGGCACTGCTGGCATAGATTATATAATTGAGCTTTTTATTAACGATTTGCTTACTTTGAATAATGAGATAGTTCTTGTTTTAGATGATTTTCATTTAATAAATAATAAGCAGGTTATTGATATCTTATCATCTTTAATTGATTATAAGCCAGAAAATCTAAAGCTTATAATATCAACACGTTCTGATCCAATTTTGACTTTAGCTCGTTTAAGAAGCCAAAATGAAATTATTGAAATCAGGTCCTCAGATTTAAGTTTTTCAATAAATGATATTTCCGTTTTTTTCAATAAAAAACTGAGTTTCGGACTGTCTGATAAAGATTTAAATATTCTAGCACAAAAAACGGAAGGTTGGATCGCAGGATTACAGCTTACTGCTATAACTATTCAAGGCCATGATGATATATCCGGTTATATAGAAAAAATGGCAGGAGATAATCGTTACATCATGGATTATCTATTAGAAGAAGTGCTGAATATTCAATCGGATGAAATGTTTGATTTTTTATTGTACACATCGGTACTTGAAAAGTTTACAAGTTCATTATGTGATTCAATCCTTGAAAAAAATAATAGCCAATTACTTATAGAATCGCTTGAAAAGAGCAACATGTTTCTTGTACCACTTGATGATGAACGTAAATGGTATCGTTACCATCATTTATTTGGTGATTTACTTAAACAAAAGTTAACTATTAGCTATAAAGAAAAGATTCCGGAACTTCATAAAAAAGCAAGTATTTGGTTTGAGAATAATGACATGCAATTATTTGCCATAGATCATTGTTTACTTGGTGGTTTTAAAATACGAGCAATGCAACTGCTTGAGAATTTAATAGAAGATTTAATGAGAAATGCGCAATTTATTAGCATTTATAAATTTGGAAGTTTATTTAGTGAAGACGAGATATTAGGCAGCAAGAACTTTTGCATTATTTACGCGTGGACATTAGCATTAATTGGTAATTTAAAATCCGCTAAATTATATTTAAATAAATTATTAGAAAAACTACTTGCTGAAAATTCAAATGATAAAGAAACCTTTGGTAGAGTATATTTAGCTCACAATTATATTTCTGTTTTTACTTCCGATACTAAAGCTGCTTTCGAGTATTCAGAGCTTGCGTTAAAACATTTACCAAAAAAAAATGACGTTTGGAATACATGGGCATATATCGCAAATGGAGAATCCTATTTATTACGATTTGAACTAGACAAGTGTTTAAATTCGTTTAAATCTGCACTTGCAATAAGTAATAAAATGAACAATTTCTTTCTTATGATGACAGCTGTAGCAAAATCAGCGTATGCACTACGACTGAAAGGTAAGTTTCATGAGAGTTATAAAATATGCACTGATCTTTTAGAGACAATTAATTCTAATCCAAATAATACTATATATAACTTTGAATTTATAACATCGGTTTTATATTCAACGATTGGTTTTATACAGGTTGAGTGGAATTTACTGGAAGAAGGAGCTAAAAATGCACTTAAAGGATACGAACTATCTAAGAAAGCAGATAGTCTTTCATTTAAAAGTTATAGTACATTAATCTATGCTGAAACTTGTTATAAGCTGGGCAAACTAAATGAAGCTATATCGTTGCTTGATAGGCCTGAAAAAACACTAAAAAATGCCGCTACCTCTTGGCTAAATACTTTATTTTATTCTTTTAAAAATAAGATTTATATCGAAAACAAAGAGTTTAATAATGTAAAATTACCTGAGAAATATATTTCTGAAAAAAATAAGAATAACATTTTTAAATACTATTTTTTCAATATCACGATTGCACGATATTTTATTTCAAATTCTACTTACAGCGAAGCGTTAGACATGCTCAATGAATTATCAAATTCATTAGAAAAGGATGGAGCATATGAATTACTTATTGAAGTAGAGTTATTAAAAGCAAAAGCACTTGCAAAACAAAACGAAAAAAATTATGCAATAAAATCAATATCAAATGCCATCCTTTATGCACAATCGGAAGGATTAATAAGAACATTTATTGTTGAAGGAGAAGAAATAAATGAACTTTTAAAAGAAGTTAAAAAAGAAAAAAGTATAAAATCATCAGAAGTATTTGATGCGGTATCAGCTGATTTCTTAAATAAATTGTTAGAAGCATTTAAAAAAGAAGAGAGATTTAAGAAGTTTAAAACTGAAGAAATTTTAAGCAGAAGAGAATTAGACACATTAAAACTTATCGCTGAAAATTTGACCAACCAGAACATCGCTGATGAAATGTATATTTCTATAACAACGGTAAAAACTCATGTTAGTAATATTTTATTAAAACTTGAAGCTAAAAATCGTAAAGAAGCCGTATTAAAAGCCAAAGAAAAAAGTTTACTACTGCCTTAACATTATCCCTGCCAAAACATTACACAAAATCATTCTTTAAAATCGCCCTGCTGGATGATTTTTTTATTATGATTAGTTCTCAACTTTTGATCCAGAATTTGAGCCATTATGTCTATGAATTACTTTTATACTATTATCAAACATTAATCCTCTAAGGCTTCACAGTTAAAACCTCGTGCATTTGTTAAGCTAATTACATCGCTTTCATTGAAATTTTCTGAAGCTTCAATTCTCAAAACATTATCTATATCTTCTATATCTATAGACCAATTTGATATACTAGAATGATTGTTAAAGATCGGTTTTACCTCTTTAATCTTTTTCTTAGTTTTTATATCTGTACTGAATATTAATATTTTCATAGTTATGCTTTATCTATTGTTGTAATCAACTAAATTCAAAAAATTAAAATTCTTTTATTGCTATCTGCCAAATGCCCTATTATTTTTGTTAGGATGCGTTTTTATAAATTGTCATCTTCCATGTTATTTATTTAAATGAGCAGTATCAGGGGCCGTTCCTTTACGATAAAAATAAAAATGGCAGCAATCCCCCCCATCTTTGGCAAGCGTACATGGTCGACGAAATTCACTATTGGTAGCTTCTTCAATTAATGGGTATCCCGCCAAGTCATGTTCGCAGCCCAACGTAGTGATTTCAGGGCAACCTATAGCCTTAAATAGATCAACATTAATACAAGAAGTAACTTTAATTTCTAACAAGTCTTCAGACTCCTTAAAAACACTGTTCTTCCATGTTCCAATTCGGTTAATTTCGGTAAACAAAGCACGATTAAAATTTTTGTAATTATCGAAAACATCACCTTCGCATTTGACAAGTTCGTCTAGTTGGTAAATAGCAGGCATCGATACTGGAGCTACCTTCTGCATCATCCTAATCATAAACTCCCGGGCAAACTCTCTATCTCTTTTATCGGCAATGGCAAAAAATAATGCTCCCATCATGCAAAGCTGCTTATCCATGTCCTTCCCAATGCGTTTTGCTTTTTCAACTTGTTCAGGAAATTCTTTCTTAATGCGTTTTGTATGTTTCTTTATACGCAATCCAAGATTAATAAATCCAATTAATCCAAACTCTTTTTTAAGTAAATTAAAAATTACCTTCTTTTGTTTTTTTAAACCTTCCTTTGGCATTTCCAAAGCTTTACCATACTGTGATAATTGTTCTACTTTCATTTTTCAAACTTTTTATTGATTTATGATTATACTTACAGCGTTCAAAATGCAACCTAACGGTAAGCATATGAAAAGTAAGCGATTGCGTTGTGATTTACTATCAAGTTGCACAATAGTTGAAGCAAGCTATACACCTTGAATCTACTACAATCCCCTCTTTTTATATACAATATTGTGCGTTCGTGCTTTCTATGTTATTTATTTCTTTGTTGCTATAAATAAGTGAACACTACTAAATCCTCCAACTGATATGTCCTCATATTCAAAATCGTACTTTGTCAATAATAAATTAATATCCTTAATTACATCTCCAAACTTTTCCCACAATTTGACAATCATATAACCAAATCTGTTTCTGTTTTTTGGATAATCAAAATCAACCAAAAGGAGTTTTCCTCCGCGCTTTAATACTCTTTTTAATTCACTCATCGCTTTTTCTCCATTAGGATAACCCGTGAAAGCCATTGTATTTATCACGGTATCAAATGTATTTTCGGGAAAAGGTAATTTTTCAACATTCCCTTGGAATAGCTGTGCTTTAATATTCATTTTTTTCATTTTTTTGATGGCTAGTTCAAGCATTTTCTCATTATAATCAATGCCGTAAATTTCATGCTTGTTTGAGGCATATTGAGCCATCAGATAACCGCTTCCAAATGAAACCTCTAATATTTTATCTCCTTTAATGTGAGGTATGACTTTTTTAATCCATTTTTTCCATAGTGGAAATATGGTCATAAATGCATCATATCCTTTTGCCATCCAGTTGTATTCCTTATTCATTTTATCAGTGTAGTCAAATGAAATCTTTGATAGGTCTGTATACTTGATCTTTTCTTGCTTTACTTTTAAAATAGTCATTTTTTATATTTTGTTTTTATCTTTTCTATTTTAAAGCCAAATTTAAAAATTTGGTGGTATTTGTAAATGAACACTTAACTTTCGATTTAGCGTTTATTAGCTATGTTTTATACACGTTGTTCACTGTAGTTTTATTGGTTTTAGCATCACCTTATAAAGAATTTCGATATCTCATCATTATTTTATGAGAGTTGGTAGTTTTTTAATGTTTAGAAACATTCTATATTATTGGGTTTAGCAATTTTGGTTAAACATTGTTGTAGCCAGTTATTATTGAACTTCTTTATTAAAGAAATCTTCTAATTTATGTTTTCCATACTTTGGTGCAATATTATCAAAAGCCAATGCTGTCATAAAAAATTCAATTGGGCCGTATGTTTTTGATGACGTGAATGTTCTCATAGTCCAAATTGTGAATTTTCTAATCCAATCAGGAAGATGAATAATTTTAATCTTTTTCTTCCACGCTTGAAGAGCAAGTTCAGCTATTTCGTTCTGAGTTAATACCTCAGGTCCTCCAACATTAAGTTCGTTCTCATTTGAAATTATCTTATCAACACATACTTCGGCTAAATCAGCACCATCAACTGGGTTTAATTTGAAATTACCATTCCCAAATAAATACACCGTTCCATTTTTAGCCATTTTTAAGAAATCACCCATATCGGAAAAAAATCCATTTGGACGTATTATTGTATAATTCAATCCTGATGATTTCAACTCGTCTACAAACTTCTCTTTAGCTTCAAAAATTTTCAATTGCCGAAGATTTTCCCCTCCTAAGGCAGACACATATTGGAATGCTTTCACATTTGATTTCTTAGCTTCAGATAGTAGATTCGAATTCCCTTGATAATCAACATCCATATATGTCATCCCATCTTTTTGTCGTGTTATTCCAATCGAAGAAAATACCCAATCAATATTATTACATATTTTATTTAAACTTTCAGGTTTTGTTATTTCACCAATATAGAAATCATCAACTTCTGCGAATAACCCCTTTTGACTTTCTTTACGAATTAAAACTCTTACCCAATAATTCCTTTTTTTTAACTCCTTTACAAGGTATTGACCTAAATATCCTGTGGCTCCTGCTACTAAAATTTTTTCCATTTGTTTTTTCCTTTAATTCAGTATCTCTTTAATCGGCTACAACAATTGGTGTATGTGTAGTGCGGGATTAAAAGGACAAAACTTTCAATTACGCACGGAGCCAATTCGTTTATCCGACATTTCAAATTTTCCATCAAGTCGTCAAAGACGAATTGGCGGTGTTGCAACAACGAGCCGCAGCCCAATTAACGGCTGAAACCCGCATTACATATGCACTTTGTTGTAGCCAGTTATTCAATTATTGTATTATATAATTCATCTGTAAAATCTTCTTTTTTCATTTGACTACCAATTTTTGTACTTTTCTCTTTGAAACTTATATTGTTAAGCAATTCTAAAACTTTCGGTTCGAGATTTTTATTGGTTATTCTACTTATTTTAACACCTTTAAGTCCAACTCCCAAATCAGAAATAATTCTATCCCAAACAAACTGGTCAATAAAATGCGGAATTATCATTGATGCACATCCATATTTTAGTGCTAAATGTGTTGTTCCAGCACCACCGTGATGAACTACGGCATACATTTTTGGAAAAATCCAATCATAAGGAACTTGCGATACAAAATAAATAAATTCTGAATTGAAATTATCGGGTTTAATTAAACCACCTGATGCTGTATTTATAATAGCTGGTATTTTATTTCGTTCAAGAATTTCAAGAATTATTTTTGTTTTTTGCTTAGGTTCAGGATTAATCATTGAGCCAAAAGTGATAAACAATATTTTTTCATGTTTTTCTATGAATTCAGTTAGTTCTTTTTCGGGTTTCCAATCTGTTTTTCTCTTTAATTCTTGATGTCCTAAAATTCTAACATTACTTTCCCAGTAACTTGGTCGCGGCAATAAACTTGTCGAAATTGT